>Ga0224510_10000847_pt1 | contig 21592 bp, 18 predicted proteins | sample SF_May12_sed_USG_FD_170161 | JGI IMG/M metagenome (GOLD analysis project Ga0224510, IMG submission 170161) | Sediment microbial communities from San Francisco Bay, California, United States - SF_May12_sed_USGS_4_1 | ecosystem: Environmental > Aquatic > Marine > Sediment | place: USA: California... | reverse complement strand
CGTCTGCTCCATCTCCCACCTGTGCGTACGCAAGTAATACAGTGAACCGATTGCCCACCAATGCAAACCTGATCGTGGCGACACGCACGCGGCAGGGCCAAAAGTCCCGTCCCGTTGGATCCAGGGCTACTGACACGACCCTGCGACGGCTCAACCCAGGTGTCCTCGGCATCGCAGTTGGATCGGTCACGCGACCTTCGCGGCGGCCGCCTGCACGATGTCCGCGATCTCCTGATCGCTCAGGATGTTCTCTCCGCTGAGGATCTCGTGCTCCTCGAGGGCGATCAGGACCGGCCCGTCGCGGACGATCACCCACCGGACGTCCCACCGGTCGGTGTCCCCCATGCGCAGCACCCAGCCGAAGCGCTCGTCGCCGACATCGGGCAGGTCGAACTCATAGGCCTCGATCTGGCCCTCCTCCGGCGGCGCCGGCAAAGGAGTACGCAGTCGCCAAGGGCGAGCACCCCAGCACCGTGTACGTACGCGAAGACGCCCTGACCCCGGCCATCGACAACTGGCTCGCAGAGCTCTTCGACGACGGCCACATCGATGACACCTGCGCCGCGCTCGAGGCCGCCGCCGGGCCCGACATCGCCGAACAGAACCGCATCGCCGCAGCCCGCAAGAAGCTCAAGGAATGCGACGACAAGCTCGCCAAGTACCGCCATGCCCTCGAAGCCGGTACCGACCCTGCGATCGTCGGCGAGTGGATCGAGGAGGTCAAGCTCGCTCGCAAGGCGGCCGAGGTGGCACTCCGGCCTCGTGGCGACGGCTCCCGTCTCAGCGCCGATGAGATCAAGAAGCTCGTGACCCAGCTGAAGGGCATCGTCGAGATCCTCAAGCACGCCGACTCAGAGGACCGCAGGGCGGTTTACCGGGAGCTGAACCTCGCCGTCGTCTACCACGACGACGGATGCATGCATGTCACTGCAGAACCCGACGCGTGTACTAACGAGTGTGTCGGAGGGGGGATTTGAACCCCCACGCCCCGCAAGGGGCACTAGGCCCTCAACCTAGCGCGTCTACCAAGTTCCGCCACTCCGACGTGGGCTGGCGCATCGTATCAACCGGTCCCCGCCGGTCTACGGGTTCCACTGCCAGGCGAGCCAGAAGGTGCAGAGCCCGAAGATCAGGGCCGTGATGACCGTGAGGCGGTCGAGGGTGCGCTCCATGGCGGTACCGCCCGACAGGGACGACGTGCCCCCGAACATGTCGGACAGGCCGCTCCCCCGTCCTGAGTGCAGCAGGATCGTCAGGATCAGGAAGAGGGCCGCGATCACGTCGATCACGATCACGATGGTGTTCAGCATGCGGACCCCGCTCTCGGTGGCGACCGGTCAGTCGCCGGAGGAAGCGATGATAGATTCCTCGAGCGGGAAGTGACACGCTGCAAGGTGCCCGCGATGGAACTCCTCGAGTGGTGGTTCGTCGGTGCGACACCGCGGTTCCACCCCGTCGGGCAGGCCTTCTGACTTCGCGATCTCCTTGGTACGTGGGCACCTCGGGTGGAAGCGACAGCCTGAGGGTGGGTCGATCGGCGAGGGAACGTCGCCCTGGAGGATGATGCGCTTCTTCAGCCGCGCCAGCTTCGGATCCGCGATCGGCACCGCCGAGAGCAGCGCGCCCGTGTAGGGGTGTTTCGGCTGCTTGTACAGCGACTCCCCGTCCGACATCTCGACGATCTTGCCCAGGTACATCACGGCGACACGGTCGCTCACGTGCTTCACCACGCCGAGGTCGTGAGCGATGAACAGGTACGTCAGGTTGAACTCGTTCTGCAGGTCGTCGAGCAGGTTCAGGATCTGCGCCTGAACCGAGACGTCGAGCGCCGAGACCGGCTCGTCGGCAACGATGAGTTTGGGGCGTAGCGCCAACGCCCGCGCCACCCCGATGCGCTGGCGCTGCCCGCCCGAGAACTCGTGCGGGTACCGGTTGTAGTGCTCGGGATTCAACCCCACGAGCTCCATCAACTCCTGCACCTCGCCCTTGACCGAGCGCTTGGCCACCGTCTTGTGCAGCATGTACGGGGCGCCGATGATCGTGCCGACCGTCTTGCGAGGGTTCAACGAAGCGTACGGATCCTGGAAGACCATCTGCATGTCGCGACGCAGCTGACGAAGGTCCTGGCCCTTCAACTTCGTGATGTCTCGACCTTGGAACTCGACGGTGCCATCGGTCGGCTCGAACAGGCGCATCACGACGCGCGCGAGCGTCGACTTGCCGCAGCCGGTCTCCCCGACGAGTCCGAGGGTCTCACCGGGATACACCTCGAGATCGACGCCGTCGACCGCATGCACGTCGCCCACGTGGTGCTGGAACAGGATGCCCTGGGTGATCGGGAAGTACTTCTTGAGCCCGCGCACCCGAATCAGCGGTTCGCCTCGGTTGGCCGGCGACGGCTCGGTGCGTTCGTTCACCTGCACGCTCATCGGCTCGCGAGCACCTCCTCGTTCACGATGCGCTCCTTCTCGGCGAGCGGAAGGTGGCAGGCCGATGCATGGTGGCCGTCGACCGGGACCAGCGCAGGAACCTCCTTGTCGCACGGGTCGAACCGGTACGGACATCGTGGGCTGAAGGAGCACCCGGGGGGCACGTTGATGAGCGACGGCGGGAGGCCTCGGATCGGATTCAGCCGCTCGGTCTCCTCGTCGAGTTTCGGGATCGAGCCGAGCAGGCCCCATGTGTAGGGATGCAGCGGCCGGTAATAGATGTCGTCGGTGTTGCCGAACTCCGCAGCCTTGCCGGCATACATCACCTGGATGTCGTCGCAGTGCTCGGCGACCACGCCGAGGTCGTGCGTGATGATGATGACGGCGGCGTTGAACTCGTCCTTCAGCCGGTCGATCAGATCGAGGATCTGCGCCTGCACCGTCACGTCGAGCGCGGTCGTGGGCTCGTCGGCGATCAACAGGTCGGGGTTCAGGGCCAGCGCCATCGCGATCATGGCCCGCTGTCGCATGCCACCCGAGAACTCGTGGGGGAACTGCTTCGCGCGTTCCGCTGGCTTGGGGATGTTCACCTTGCCGAGCATGTCGATGGCCTGGTCGAAGGCCTCCTTCTTCGAGACCTTCTGGTGTTGCAGGATCGCTTCGGCGATCTGGTCTCCGACCTTGTAGAAGGGGTGGAGCGAGGTCATCGGGTCCTGGAAGATCATCGAGATCTTGTCGCCGCGGATCGTGCGCATCTCGTCGGCCGGCAGCTTCAACAGATCCTGCCCCTGGAAGATCACCTCACCGGAGATCGTGGCCTGCTGCGGCGAGATGAGTCCCATCACGGTCAACGAGCTCACGCTCTTGCCAGACCCGGACTCCCCGACGATACCGAGGGTTTCCCCGGGCTCCACGGTGTAGGACACCCCGTCGACGGCCTTCACGAGGCCGTCGTCGGTGTTGAAGTGGACCTTGAGGTCCTTGACCTCCAGCAGTGGCTCGGGCACCTACGTGTACCTCACTCTCGGATCCAGGAATGCATACACGACGTCGACCACGAGGTTCGCGACGGCGATGAACAAGGCACCCAGCACGGTCACACCCATCACCATCGGGAAGTCGTTGTTGTTGATGGACTTCACCGCGAGCTCGCCGATGCCCGGCAGTCCGAAGAGCGTCTCCGTGATGAACGCGCCGCCCAGGAGCAGCCCGATGTCGAGACCGAGCATCGTCACCACGGGGGTCAGGGCACCTCGCAGGCCGTGTTTGTAGATCACTCGCCGCTCGGCGAGACCCTTGGACCGCGCCGTGCGGATGTAGTCCTCGCTCATCGTCTCGATCAGGTTGCCGCGCACCATGCGGGCGTAGAAAGCCGCGGAGGTGAAGGCCAAGGTGATCCAGGGCAGGATGAACTTGCCTTCTGCGATCGATTCCCAGATCGATGCGCCGATCTGGAGGCCCGAAGGGGGCGCCCACCCCAGCTGGAACCAGAAGAAGTACAGCAGCAGCTGGCCGAGCCAGAACACCGGCATCGAGACCCCGATCAGCGCGAAGACCATGCCGGCTCGATCCCAGATCGAGCCCTTGCGAACACCCGAGATGATGCCGATCGGGATGCCCATCGCGAGCCAGATCACCGCAGCGCCGATCGTCAGGGTGATCGTGACCGGGAGCCGCCGGTAGATCTCCTCTTTGACCGCGATGAAGTTCCCGTACGAGTAGTACACGTCCTCATTGAGGAAGAACCCCGGCAAGGGGATCAGGCCCTTGGCGAACCTCCCGTACTGGACGTACAAGGGCTTGTCGAGTCCGAACGCCTCGCGGGCGGCCTCGACCTGCTCTGGTGTCGTCGACCGTCCGGTCGCTCGCCGGGCAGGGTCGGCGGCCGGAAGCTTCACGAAGATCAGGAACGTGAGGAGCGACACGATGAACAGGACCAGGATCAGGAACAAGGTCCGGCGGATGAGATATCGCCCCATGGCTCCCGATCTCCTTCAGCGGCCGAACCGACGCCGCGCGATCACGCCTGCGTCCGGGGGTCGAGGGCGTCGCGCAGCCCGTCGCCGACGAGGTTGAACGCGAGCGTGGTCATGAAGAGCGCCAGGCCGGGGAACACCATCAACCAGACCGCATACTCGAAGGCGCTCGCGGACTCGCTCAGCATGGCTCCCCACGACGGGGTCGTTTGCGGCACTCCGACGCCGAGGAACGAGAGCCCGGCTTCGAACAGGATGTTCGCGGGGATGATCAGGGTCGTGTAGACGATGAGAGGCGCCGCCACGTTGGGCAGCACTTCCCTCGCCATGATCCTCCAGTTCGAGGCGCCCAACGACCGCGACGCCTCGACGAACTCCTTCTCCCGCAGTGACAGCACCTGCCCGCGGATGATGCGAGAGATATAGGGCCAGCTGAACAGGCCGATGATGAGGCTCACGAGCAGCAAGCCGGGCTGGATGAGGCCCCCCAGACATCCCTCCGCGCTCGCGCCGCAGGCCGACACCAGCCCCAACGCCAGCAGGAGGATCGGCAGCGACAGGACCACGTCGGTGAGCCGGGAGATGAACGTGTCGGTCTTTCCGCGGAAGAACCCGGAGATCACGCCGAGCACCGTGCCGATGACGAGCGAGATGCCCGTCGCCGCGAACGCGATCACCAGCGACGTGCGGGCTCCGTAGAGGATGCGGACGAAGAGATCTCGCCCGGTTCCGTCGACGCCGAGCCAGTACCCGGGAACTGCCGTGCAGCCCGGGCTCGTCACCGAGATCTGACCGCCCTGCGTGACGACGGGCGCGTCGTTCGCCCCATCTGGGCAGGGCCACCACGCCGGGGCGCCGGGCAGGCCGAAGGAGTCGAGCGCGTCGAGATTCACGAAGTTCGGATCATGACCGGTCCAGCGTACCGACAGGGGCGCGATGAGCGCCAACACGATCATCACGATGATCACGGCCACGCCGGTCAGCGCCCATCGGTCTCGCCGGAACTGCCGCCAGAAGATTTGCCACGGCGACCGGCCGATGTCCTCCTTGGGCATCAGCGCGCCGGGGACGACCTCGCTCTCCACGAGGGCTTGCTCGACGAACGACTCGTCCTTGCCCAGGCCGGATCGGGATCCGCTCGTGCCTGGCGCCAACAGAGAGCCCTTGTCGTCTCCCGGACCGCCGTGTCGCTCGTCGCTCACCGGCGCGGATGATAGGCCGGTTCTCGACCCTCAGCAATGCACCTTCGGGCTATTCCGACCGCTGCTGAGGGCGATGAGCCTCTAAACGGGGCAGGAATCCGCAATCTTCGTGGAAATCCGGCCGATTCGTGCATGCGTCAGCCCCGGATCAGGTCGCTCAGCCTGGGCAGGATCTGCGGGCCGAGCAACCGGCCGAGCGAGCCCTCGGCGCAGGCGCGTTCACCGAACGAATCGGTGGCGTCGGGCACCACCGGACCACCGCTCAAGAGCAGGGGCACGGGGTCGGCCGTGTGGGCCTTGCGCACGCACGAGGTCGCGTGATCGGCCGTCACCGCCACCACGGAGTTCGGCTCGAGCTGCGGGAGCACCTCGCCGAAGAACGCCCGGTCGATCGCGGAAACGACGTCGCGCTTGTCCTCCGACCGCCCATCGTGGGCCGGCACATCCGGCCCTTTGATGTGGACGTAGATCGCTTGGAAGTCGGCGAGAGCCTCCGCCGCGAGCCGCGCCCACGCCGCGTACGCCTCCTCGGCATCGGGGCCGAAGCCGGTGACATCGAGCCGCGGTGCGTCGACGGGATGCATGCCCAGGGCCAGCGAGATGCCTCGCTCGACGGGCATCTCGACGAAGCACGCCCACACCATGCCGAACCTGTCCGCGATCGGCTCCAGGTCGGGTCGGTGGTCGCCTCCGTCACGCGTGAGGATGAGGTTTCCCGGCAGCCTCCCCTCTGCGCGTCGACGAGCGTTCACCTCGCTCGCATCGAGGATGCGGAACGATCCCTCGACGAACGCGTTCGTGAGATCGGCGGCTCGCTCGGCGGCGCGGGTGGCCTCGAGCGCCGTCGCCGTGGCCACGACCGGCTCGAAGATCTCGAGGGCGACACCAAGGTGGCCTCGGCGTTCGTAGGCCGGGTCGGTGTTGGTCACGTTCGCGGACAGGGCAGCGCCGTCATCGGCGCGGATCACGAGCGCTCCCCGATGCTCGATCGTCGCCTGCAGGTCGAACGTGGCGCCGTCGAGCCGCAGCGTCCGGTTCACCTCGTCGGCGAGGGCGTGGGCCTCGTCGCTGCTCAGGTCGCGTCCCACGCGGCGGTCGACGATCTCGGGCCAGGCCGCCGTCGCGAGGTTGATCCGGTAGGCGAGGTCGCCGTCTCGGAAGTCCATGCCGATACCGAGCGCCTCGAGCACACCACGGCCCGGGTGCTCCTCGGTGGGGTCGTACCCGAGGATGCCGAACACCCCGATGTCCGATTCCGGGGCGATGCCCGGCCCGACGGTCACGACCGTGCCCGTCGCGCCCCTCGTGGCGAGGTTGTCGAGGTTCGGGGTCGCGGCCGCCTCGAGCGGCGTCCGGCCGTCGAATTCGGGGATCGGGTCGTCGCCGAGGCCGTCGAGGCAGACGTACAAGAGGGTGCTCACATCGATCCTTCCGTTGGGTGATTCGGCCTCAGCGATATTTCACGATCAGCGCGAGATCCTCGGGGTCGAGGCTTGCGCCGCCCACGAGCGCCCCGTCGATCTCAGGGTGCGCCATGAATTCCCGGATGTTGCCCGGCTTCACGCTTCCTCCGTACTGCGCGCGCACGGAGTTCGCGACGGAGTCGTCGTACCGATCGGCGAGGGTGGCGCGGATCAGCTCGATCACACGACCGGCGTCGGCTGCGTCGGCGTTGCGCCCGGTGCCGATCGCCCAGATCGGTTCGTACGCCACCACCATCGTCGCAGCCTGCTCGGCCGGGACTTGATCGAATCCACGGCGGATCTGCTGCGACACCTCGCTCTCGGTTCCATCGGCCTCGCGTTCCTCGAGCGTCTCGCCGACGCACAGGATGGGCGTCATGCCCGCCTTCAAGACCGCTCGCACCTTCTTGTTCACGACCTGGTCGTCCTCCCCGAACGACTGCCGACGCTCCGAATGTCCGACGATCACGTAGCGAACCCGCAGCGCACGAAGCATCAGCGGAGAGACCTCGCCGGTGAACGCCCCCCGTTCGTCGAACCAGACGTTCTGGGCCCCGAGTTCGTATGGAAGCTTGTCTGAATCGAGGAGGGTTTCGACCGACCTGAGCGCCGTGAAGGGCGGACAGATCACGATCTCCACACGCTCGGCGTCGCGCACATCGAGGAGGTAGCTGAGCTTCTGCACCGCCTGGATCGCCTCGAGATGCGTCTTGTGCATCTTCCAGTTCGCGGCGATGATCGGATGTCGCGGGGGTGCGGATGATGGGCTCATCGCCGACCCTCCAAGATCGAGATGCCGGGCAGGCTCCGTCCCTCGAGGAACTCGAGTGAGGCGCCTCCACCGGTGGACAAGTGATCGAAGGCGTCGGAGAGCTCGGCCTTCTTGACGGCCAACAGGGAGTCTCCCCCACCGACCACGCTGAACGCGGGCGCGTTGGCAACGGCGGTCGCGATGCCTCGCGTGCCGGCGCTGAAGGGCTCGAGCTCGAAGACGCCCATGGGACCGTTCCACAGGATCGTCTTGGCCTCGGCGATGATGCGCGCGTACTCCGCGACGGTCCGCGGGCCGATATCGAGGCCCATCAATCCTCGCGGGATCTCGGCTGCCGGCACCGTGCGCCGTTCAGCCTGCACCGAAACCTCGGCGGCTGCGACCACGTCGAGGGGAACCTCGATGAGCACACCGCGCGCTCGGGCTCGCTCCTTCGCTGCCTGAACCTCGTCGAATCGTTCCCGCTCACACAGGCTCCGGCCGATCTCCCCGCCGTCGGAGGCGATGACGGTGAAGGCCATGGCGCCTCCGACCAGCAAGGCGTCGACCCGGTCGATCAACGACTCGATCACCGCGAGCTTGTCGCTCACCTTCGCGCCGCCGAGGATCGCCACGTAGGGTCGATCGGGCTCGTGCAGCAATCGGGAGAGCACCTCGACCTCGCGTTGCATGAGCCGACCTGCAACGGCCGGCCGGCCGCTCGCCAGCATGAGCTCGGGCAGCGCCGCGACACTGGCGTGCGACCGATGCGCCGCCCCGAAAGCATCGCCGACGTAGGCATCCGCGAGCTCGGCGAGGCGCCCCGCGAACGCCTGGTCGTCGGCTTCCTCGCCCGGGTCGAATCGCAGGTTCTCGAGGAGCACCACAGGGGCCTCGGGAAGGACATCGGGCGTCGTCTCGTGGAGCGAGACGACGGGCTCCTCGAGGAGCTCGGCGAGTCGGGTGCCCACGGGCTCGAGCCTGAGGTCCTCGGCGATCGTGCCCTTCGGCCTGCCGAGGTGCGATGCCAGCACGATCGACGCGCCCCGCGCTCTGAGTTCCTGCAGGGTGGGAAGCGTCGCGGCGATGCGTGCGTCGTCGGCGACCGCTCCCCCGTCGAGCGGGACGTTGAAGTCGACCCGAACGAAGACGCGCGCGTCGGCGACCTCGCCCAGGTCGTCGAGCGTTCGCAGGGCCACGTCGAGCTCCGGTCGTGTCCGGCTCAGAGCGTCGACGCCACGAGTGCCGCCAGGTCGACGAGCCGGTTGGAGTAGCCCCACTCGTTGTCGTACCAGCCGACCGCCTTGACCACGTTGCCCATGACCATCGTGGAGCCGGCGTCGAACGTGCACGATGCCTGGCTCCCGACGATGTCGCTCGAGACGATCGGGTCTTCGGTGTAGACGAGCTTGCCGGCCAGCGGCCCGTCTTCGGAAGCAGCCCGGAACGCGGCGTTCACTTCGTCGACGGTGATCTCGCGAGAGACGGTGGCCACGAGATCGGTCACCGACCCGTCGGGGACCGGGACCCGCATCGCCATGCCATCGAGCTTCCCCTTCAGGTGCGGCAGAACCAGTCCCGTCGCCTTCGCGGCACCGGTCGAGGTGGGGATGATGTTCGCCGCCGCGGCGCGGGCCCGGCGAAGGTCCTTGTGCGGCAGGTCGAGGATGCTCTGGTCGTTCGTGTACGCGTGCACGGTGGTCATGAAGCCCTGTTCGATGCCGAAGGCATCGTCGATGACCTTGGCCATCGGAGCCACGCAGTTCGTGGTGCAGGACGCGTTGGAGATCACGTGATGGTTCGCCGGTTCGTAGGCGTCGTCGTTCACCCCGAGCACCACCGTGAGGTCCTCGTGCTTGGCGGGGGCGCTGATGATCACCTTCTGGGCACCCGCTTCGATGTGCGCCGCGGCCCTGTCGCGGTCGGTGAAGATGCCGGTCGACTCGATCACGATCTCGGCGCCGAGCTCCTTCCACGGGAGGTCCGCGGGGTCGCGTTTGGCAAGCACCCGGAGCTCGTCCCCGTCGATCACCAGGCCGTCGGCTCCGACGCTCACATCGCCTGGGTAGCGACCGTGCACCGAGTCGTACTTCAGCAGGTGGGCCATGGTTGCCGCATCACCGAGGTCGTTCACGGCCACGAAATCGAAATCGAATCCGCGCTGCTTCGCGGCTCGGAAGAAGTTGCGGCCGATGCGACCGAATCCGTTGATACCGATCTTGACGCTCACGGGGTTCCCCTCCTCGACGATGCGGCCGGCTCGGTGGTGCGAGCCTTCCCATCCATCCTAGCCACCGGCCCTCTGCAGCGGCACAGCCCCGAGCCGGTCAGTTCCTGGCCAGGTCTCGATGCGCGACGGTGCGCGGGATGCCGCGATCGGCGAAGTAGCGCCCTAGCTCTTCGGACACCACGACCGAACGGTGCCGTCCGCCCGTGCATCCGATCGCACAGGTCAGGTAGGACTTGCCCTCGGCCACGTAGCCCGGCACCACGACCTCGAGCAGCGCCTCGAGGCGCTCCATGAAGGCGCGGTACTGCTCGTGGCCCTGTACGTAGTCGCGCACCCTCTCGTCGGTGCCCGGCAGCGGCCGGAGCTCGTCGACCCAGTGAGGGTTGGGCAGGAACCGCACATCGAGCACCAGATCGGCGTCGCGTGGAGCGCCGTACTTGAACCCGAAGGACGTGATCGACACCTGCAGGCCCTGTTCGGGCGGAGCGTCGGAGAACGCATCGAGGATGCGATCGCGCAGACCGTGCGGCGTGAGCCCTGTGCTGTCGATGATCAGATCGGCGTCGCCTCGCAAGCTCTCCATCATGAGTCGTTCCTTGCGGATGCCCTCGACCACCCGATCGGCCGGCGCCAACGGGTGCCGGCGGCGGGTCGCTTCGTAGCGGTTCACCAGATCGTCGTCGGCTGCCTCGAGGAAGAGGATGCGATAGTCGACCCGGAGCTGCTTCAGCTCGTCGAGAGCCTTGGACAGCTCGCCGAAGAACACCCCACCGCGCGCGTCGACCACGATCGCGATGCGCGTCGGGCCGCCCGGCCGCGAGACGAGCTCCGCCATGGTCGGCAACAGGGCCGGAGGCAGGTTGTCGACGACGAAGTACCCGAGATCCTCGAGGGAGTGCGCGGCCTCGGACCGCCCTGCGCCCGAGAGCCCCGTGATCAGCAGGAACCCCGGGCCCGCGTCGGACCCATCGGCTCCCGTCGCCGTGGCCGCTTCGGTGGTCATGCGTTCACCGTCCGCCCCGAGATGAGTCCGGGCTCGCGGATGAGCGGGCCACGCTCCGGTTCGGCGTCGTGCAGACCCTCGTGGATCGCGGCGGCCAGATCGGGGCCGATGCCTGGGGTCTCAGCGATCTGCTCAATCTCGGCACGACGGAGCCGGGCGAGCGAGCCGAACCGCTTCAACAGCGCCTTCTTCCGGGCCGGGCCTACACCGGGCACGTCGTCGAGCGGCGACCTGAGCGCTCGCTTGGCCCTCGTCTGACGGTGATAGGTGATCGCGAACCGGTGCGCCTCGTCGCGCAGATGCTGCAGCACGAACAGCGCCTCCGATCCGCGTGGGATCGTCAAGGGGTCCGGGTGATCGGGGAAGTAGACCTCTTCGAGCCGCTTCGCGAGGCCCACGTGTGGGATCTGCAGTCCCAGTTCCCCGAGCACCTTCGAGGCCATGCTCAACTGCCCTCGGCCACCGTCGACCACGACGAGGGCCGGAGGATAGGAGAAGCGGCGTCCGGCCTCGGGTCTCGTCCCCCGTTCCTCGACCAGGCGCGTGAATCTCCGGCGCAGCATCTCTTCCATGGACGCGAAATCGTCCTGTCCGACGACGCCCTTGATACGGAAACGCCGATAGTCCGATCGCTTCGGCAATCCGTCTTCGAACACGACCATCGAGCCCACCTTGTCGGCGGGACCCAGGTTGGAGATGTCGTAGCACTCGATCCGCAAGGGCGCCTGGTCGAGACCGAGGCGATCGGCCAGCTCGGTGAGCGCTCTCGATCGCGCACCGAAGTCGGAGGCACGACGGAGCTTGTGCCGGTGGAACGACTCCTCGGCGTTGCGCGTGACCACCTCGTGCAGGCGGCGCTTCGCCCCGCGCTCGGGCACCCCGATGCGCACCTTCGTGCCGCGTCGCTCACCCAGCCACTCCTCGAGGACGTCGCGGTCGTCGGGCTCGGCCGGCACGAGCACCCTCGGGGGTACCTCGTCACGCTCCATATAGAGCTGCCGCACGAACGAGGCCACCAGCTCGGGTCGCGAGAGATCCTCGACGCGATCGACGACCCAGCCCTTGCGCCCGAGCACCCGGCCTCCGCGCACCATGAACACCTGGAAGGCAGCCTCGAGGTCGTCCTCGGCGATGCCGATGACGTCGATGTCCTCGGGCCGGTCGAGCACCATCTCCTGTGCTTCCAGCGCCCGCCGGGCGGCAACGAGTTGATCGCGGAGCTTCGCCGCTTGTTCGTACTCCTTGCGGTCGGCAGCCGCGTGCATCTCTGCGTCGAGCCGCTGCATCACGGGCTTCGTCCGGCCACTCAGGAAGTCGGCGAGCGAGTCGACGTCGGCGCGGTAGGACTCGTGGGTGACTCCGCTGACCTCAGGGACGCACGGACCACTGCAGCGCCCGATGTCGAAGTACAGGCAGGGGCGCTTGGCACGAGCGCGCTGGTCGAAGAAGGCGTTCGAGCAGGTGCGAACGGGGAACACGCGCGTCAACGCGTCGAGCGTGTCTCGGATCGCCCACGCGTGACCGTACGGGCCGAAGTATCGGACCCTCTTGCGTTTGGCCCCCCTGAGCACCTGGGCTCGCGGCCATTCCTCCCCCACCGTGAGCGCGAGGTACGGGTATGACTTGTCGTCTCGATACCGGATGTTGAACCGCGGCCGATGTCGCTGGATCAGGTTGTACTCGAGCATCAGGGCGTCGACCTCGCCGCTCGCGACGATCCACTCGACGCTCTCAGCGCTCTGCACCATGGCCTCGGTGCGGGCGTGCAGCGGCTTGCCCCAGTAGTTCGCGAGCCGCTTTCGGAGCGAACGCGCTTTGCCGACGTAGATCACCCGGCCTTCGCCGTCCCGGAACAGGTAGGCCCCCGCGAGATCGGGGATGTCGCCTGCCGGGGGCCTGGTGAAGCTCACCCGGTCATCGTAGTCGCGTCGGCGGACATGGCCCGCGACGCCGGAACCGTCAGCCGCCCTTGACCTCGACCGTGACGAGTGTGCCGGTCATGTTCGGGTGCACGTCGCAGACGTAGTGGTATTCGCCGACGTCGAGCGGGTCGATGTCGAGCGTCTGTTGCACGATGCCGGGTTCGACGGCGGTCGCACCGATCTGGTCGCCGCCCTCCTCCGTCAGCAGGTCGAAGTTGTGCGGGATGCCGGCATCCTGGTTGTCGACGTTCACCGTGAAGGCTTCGCCCGCGGGGCCGACCAGGCATGTCGTGTCCCAGGCGATGCCCTTCGCAACGATGTCGAGGCGGATCTCGCCGTCGGCCCCGCAGTCGCCTCCGCCACCACCGTCGGGCGCGGGGGCGGGAACCTGGTCGGGCGCGACCGTGGGACTCGGCGCTGCGACCGCGAGATCGGCGACGTCACCCTGCACCCCGAACCGCAGATTCTGGCCCTCGACGTCGTACCAGGCGAGGAAGATGTTGGAGCCGTCGGCGCTGACGCCGACCGAAGGCGAGCGCCCGCCGATCGTGTCGAGCGTGTCGACAGGCGTGAACGACTCGCCGTCCTCGGAGGTCGCGAACTTCACACCGTCAGCGTCGTCCCACGCCGCCACGAGCGCACCATCGGAGTCGACGGCGATGCCGGTGGTCGGTGCGAAGTTCCCCAGGGCTTCGAGATCGGCCGGCTGGGCGTCGGCGATCGTGGTGAGCGACCACGACGCGCCGGTCTGACGCGCGAGCTGCACTCCGCCGTCGCCGTCGTAGAACGAAAGGAGTGCGTTGCCGTCGGCATCGACCGCCATGTCGAGACCCTGACCGCCCCCTGCTCCGACCTCGGTGGCGACCCACTCGTTGCCGTCGAGCGTCGATGCCATGACCGAGCCGGCCTCGGTGTCGACCCAGGCCACCATCGGCCCACCGGAGGTGACCCCGATGCGAGCCGGCAGCGGCTGGGGACAGCCGGCACATTGCTGCACGGTCGCGACCGTCTGCGTCTGCCACGCGTCACCCGACTTCGTGGCTACCCGCACCTCCTGATCCGCCGCGTTCACGGTGTAGGCGACCCATGGGGCGCCGCTGTCGTCGGTGGTCACGGAGGGCCGGCCGACGGGCCCGGCCTTTCGCAGGTCGAAGCCGGCACTGTACACGCGCTCGACGGCGAACGCGTCGGTGCCTCCGGCGTAGAACACACCGTTCTGTCCGGTCCAGACCACGTGCTTCGCACCGGAGCCGTCGATCGCGATGTCGGTCCCGTTGGTGTTCTCGGCGGTATCCCCGATCAGCGACCGCTCGAATGCGGGGCCGTACGGGATATAGACGCCGCTCGGGGTCTCGCGGACCTGAGCAGCCGCACCACGTGTCCAGACACCCTCGGCCGACAGGCTCGCCACGCCGACGGCGGCGCCTTCCTTCGGCTCTTGATCGTCGGTGACGATGTAGGGAGACCCAAGCGGGCGACCAACCGGGATCTCGCCTTCCTTGAGCTCGGCGGGGAAGATCCAATACGAGGCATATGGGACGCCCTCGGCGTCGACGGCAACGGAGTTCCCGAGCCCTGCATCGTCGAGGAACTCCGCAACGAAGGGCACGAAGCGCGCCCCTTCCCCGGCCACGATCTCACCGTCGGGGATCGAGCCACATGCGGCCGTCACCAGGGCCAGGGCACACACGATGATCGGCAGGCGCTTGGACACGTCGGCGGGGATACTAGCAAGCCTCGCGTCTCGTGCAGGCCACCCGGATCAGCCGGGCGGAGCGATCGCCTCGGGAGTCTCGAGGGCCAGCTGCGGACGATCCAGCACCTCGGCGAGGAATCGCCCCGTGTGCGAGGCGGTCTCGGCTGCAATGGCTTCTGGGGTACCGACCGCGACGACGGACCCGCCCTGGTCGCCACCCTCCGGGCCGAGGTCGATCAGCCAGTCGGCGGTCTTGATCACGTCGAGGTTGTGCTCGATCACGAGCACGGTGTTGCCGCTGGCGACGAGCCGCTGCAGTACCGCCAGGAGCTTGCGCACGTCCTCGAAGTGCAGCCCCGTGGTTGGCTCGTCGAGCACGTAGAGCGTGTTGCCCGTGGCTCGCTTGTGCAGCTCGGAGCTGAGCTTGATGCGCTGGGCCTCCCCTCCCGAGAGGGTGGGAGCAGGCTGGCCGAGCTTCACGTACCCGAGCCCTACGTCGGACAGGGTCTGCATGTGCCGCTTGATGGGAGGGATGTGCTGGAAGAAATCGAGGGCCTCGTCGACGCTCATCTCGAGCACATCGGAGATCGTCCGTCCCTTGTAGCGAACCTCGAGGGTCTCCCGGTTGTACCGCCGGCCCTTGCACACCTCGCATGTGACGTAGACATCTGGCAGGAAGTGCATCTCGATCTTGATCTGACCGTCGCCCGCGCACTGCTCGCATCGGCCACCTCGTACGTTGAAGCTGAACCTCCCCGGTTGGTAGCCGCGGAGCTTCGCCTCCGGCACCTGGGCGAACAGCCTCCGCACGTGGTCGAACACCCCGGTGTACGTGGCGGGGTTCGACCGGGGGGTTCGACCGATCGGCGACTGATCGATGTCGACGATCTTGTCGACCTGTTCCCAGCCGTGTAGCTTCTTGTGCCGGCCCGGCTGCAGACGGGATCGATACACCTTCTGCATCAGCGCGCGCAGCAGCACGTCCTGGACGAGCGTCGACTTCCCCGAGCCGCTCACCCCCGTGACGCAGACGAACAGCCCGAGCGGCACGTCGACGGTGATGTTCTGCAGGTTGTGCTCGCGAACTCCTTCGAGACGGAGCCGTCGCGCACCGGGCGTCCGCCGCACGTCGGGGGTCGGGATCTGCCGTCGCCCGGTGAGGAACGCTCCGGTCAGCGAGCCGTCGCATTCCAGGAGTCCCTTGAGGTCGCCGGAGTACACGATCTCGCCTCCGTGCTCGCCGGCCAGGGGTCCGATGTCGACGATGTGATCGGCCTCCAGGATCGTGGCCTCGTCGTGCTCGACGACGATGAGGGTGTTGCCGAGGTCGCGCAGCCGCACGAGCGTGTCGATCAAGCGCTTGTTGTCGCGCTGGTGCAGCCCGATCGACGGTTCGTCGAGGATGTAGAGCACGCCGACGAGGCCGGAGCCGATCTGGGTCGCGAGGCGGATGCGTTGGGCCTCGCCACCGGCGAGCGTGCCGGAGGGCCGTGCCAGCGAGAGGTAGTCGAGCCCCACGTCGACCAGGAACCGAAGCCGCTCACGGATCTCCTTGAGCAGCCGCTCCGCGATCATGAGCTCCCGCTCACTCAGGTCCATGCCCTCGATGAAGGCCAGCGTGTCGCGGATCGAGCGATCGGTGAGTTCGGCGATATTGAGCCCGGCGACGGTGACGGCGAGGGTCTCCGGTCGTAGGCGCGCTCCTTTGCATTCCCGGCACGGGATCTCGGCCATGAACTGCTCGAGCTTGTCGCGCTGTGATTCCGAGTCGGTCTCTCGGTGCCTCCGCTCGACGTTGGTGACCACGCCCTCGTAGGTGGTCCAGTAGGAACGCTGCCGCCCGTATCGGTTCTTGTACCGAACATGGATCTTCTCGTCGCTGCCGTACAGCAGCACGTCGCGCTGCTTCTTCGGCAAGCGCCGGAAGGCGGTGTCGAGGTCGATGTCGTGCGCCTCGGCGACCGACTCGATGACACGGTTCCAGTACTCGAGCGTGGCGCTGGCCCAGGGCGCGAGCGCCCCTTCGCGCACCGACCGATCGGTATCGGGCACGACCAGATCGGGGTCGACCTCGAGACGAGTGCCGAGTCCGTCGCAGGTCGAGCAGGCCCCGTACGGCGAGTTGAAGGAGAAGTTGCGAGGGGCCATCTCGTCGAACGAGAGCCCGCAATGCGTGCACGCAAGCGATTGCGAGAAGGTCTGCAGCTCTTCGTTCCCGTCGGCGGTCTGCACGGCGATCGACGCGATGCCCTCGGCGAGCTCGAGCGCGGTCTCGATCGAGTCGGCCACGCGGCGGCGGATGTCGGGCTTGGCAACGAGCCGGTCCACGACCACCTCGATGGTGTGCTTATAGGTCTTCGCGAGCCGGATGGGCTCTGTGAGCTCGCGCACCTCCCCGTCGATGCGAGCCCTCGGGAACCCTTTCCGAGCCAGGTCGTCGAGCAACTTGCCGTACTCGCCCTTGCGCCCTCGTACGACCGGGGCGAGCACCTGGAAGCGAGTGCCCTCGGGCAGTTCCATCACCTGGTCGACGATCTGATCGGGGGTCTGACGCCCGATCGAGCGGCCGCAGTTGTAGCAGTGCGGGTGCCCGACCCGCGCGTACAGCACGCGCAGGTAGTCGTAGACCTCGGTGATCGTCCCCACAGTCGAACGCGGGTTGCGTGAGGTCGACTTCTGGTCGATCGAGATCGCCGGCGACAAGCCCTCGATGAAATCGACATCGGGCTTCTCCATCTGTCCGAGGAACTGCCGCGCGTATGCCGACAACGACTCCACGTACCGCCGCTGGCCTTCGGCGTAGATCGTGTCGAAGGCGAGCGAGGACTTGCCGGAACCCGACAGGCCGGTGAACACGATCAGGCGGTCACGGGGGAGCTCGAGCGTGACGTTCTTGAGGTTGTGCTCACGGGCGCCGTGGATGACGAGGAGGTCGGTGCCCATACGGACGCCCAGTCTATCGGCGCCCGGCGACATGCCCGGTGGCGTCCCGGGACAGGCAACGCGCCCGACACATATTCTCGACCGATGGACCCAGACCTGCGCGAGACGCCGCTGTTCAAAGAGGTCGAAACGTTCTTCCTCTCCGTGCTCGAGCCGGGGTTCGGCCGAGCGTGGCCCGCCGGCGACCCGGTGCCCTCGCCCGACGGCGGGCAGATCGCGTTTCGGGGAGCGCGACTCGACCGCTTGGAGGGTCACCCCTCGGGTCGGATCTGCTTGGTCGGCGCCGACGGAAGCGGGCTTCGGCAGATCACCGATGGCCCGAACGACGACTCCGAACCACGCTGGTCTCCCGACGGCGGGCGGCTGAGCTTCCGCTCGGATCGCGAAGCCAAGGGCCGCCATCAGCTCTACCTGCTCGACTCGGACGTGCCTGCCGAAGCCCGGCGGCTCGGCACGCTGCCCGGCGCGGTGGAATGGCACCGGTGGTCGGCCGACGGGACCCTCATCGTCGCCGGCGTGGCCGGCACCGCTGCCGAGCAGGCCGATGCGCTGGGCTCCGGCACCCTGGGGGGGGAACGCGACGCGCCGCCCTGGGTCCCCGACGTGGAATCCGTCGACGACGCCGACGCCGAGCGGAGGTCGCTGTGGCTGATCGACGCCGACTCCGGAGAGAGCCGCCGCATCTCTGCCGAAGCCCGCAACGTCTGGGAAGCCGATCTGTGCGGCGCCGCGGCGATCGTCGCGGTGATGTCCGACGGAGCGGGAGAAGACGCGTGGTACGGAGCCGACGTCGTGATGCTCGACGCGACCACGGGCGAGGAACGAACGCTTTTCACGAGCGACGTGCAGCTCGGGTGGGTCACCGGTTCCCCTGGCGGCGACCGCGTCGCGGTGATCGAGGCGGTCTGCAGCGACCGGGTCGTCGTCTGCGGAGATCTTCGCGTGATCGATGTCGCAACCGCGTCGATCACCGAGGTCGATCTCGCCGACGTGGACGCTTCCAGGGCGCTGTGGCTCGACGACGAGCGGCTGCTGGTGTTCGGTCGCCGCGGGCTGACCTCGCTGGTGCTGGAGGTCTCACTCGCGGCCCAAGCCGGAGTTCGGGAGATCTGGTCGACGCAGGGCGCTGTCGGCGAGCTGCACCACCCTTCGGGAGCTGCGTTCGGGGACGGGGTGGTCGTGCTCACCTCGTCGCACGCTCGTCCTCCGTCGATCGTCGCGGTCGGCGGCGACGGCCGGGAGCGAGTCCTGGCCTCGCCTCGACACGCCGGGCACGACGTGGTGGTGCGCGCCATCGGCCAACGCCAGCCCTTGCGATGGTCATCGTCAGACGGCCTCGAGATCGAAGGGTCGATCACCGCACCGCCGGGTCCCGGCCCCTTCCCGCTCGTCCTCGACGTGCATGGTGGCCCGGTCGGCGCCGTGGACGATCGGTTCCCGGGGGTTCTCGATGCCCTGTTGCTCTCCCGCGGGTTCGCGATCCTGCAGCCAAACCCGCGTGGGTCGACGGGCCGCGGGCAAGACTTCGCGCGACGGGTCGTTGGCGACATGGGAGGGCTTGATGTCGACGACGTCCTTGCCGGGGTCGACGCGGCCGTGACAGCGGGGTTCGCCGACCCGGATCGGCTGGTGCTGACGGGCGGCAGCTACGGCGGCTTCATGGCGGCCTGGATCCCCACGCGCGACGACCGGTTCAAGGCATCGGTGTCCGTGTCTCCCGTGACGGACTGGTGGTCCGAGCGCTTCGACAGCAGCCTTGGCTCGTGGGTGGGTGACTTCCTCGGCGGCGATCCGCACGAGGTTCCCGAGGAGTACACGGCTCGAAGCCCCGTGCTGCATGCGGATCGGGTCACCACCCCGGTGCTGCTCACGACCGGGCGGCACGATCGAGCCACGCCGGTGGGACAGGCCGTTGAGTTCTACCGCGCGGTCCGCGAGCACGGGGTGCCCGCCGAGGTGGTGGTGTACCCGCAGGAGGGCCACGGTGTCAGCGAGTTCCCGGCGGTGCTCGATCTCGCGACGCGCATGGTCGCGTGGTTCGAGCGGTTCCTGCCACCGGCCGGCGGCGGACGCTAGGCTGCCGCTCGAACATCGGCTCGCACGAGGGAGAGAGGCCATGACCACCCGCGAGGACCTGGAAGCCCTGCCGACGAAAGAGCTCTACGACCGGGCGATCGACACCGCGAAGCACCGGCTCGACGTCGGCTTCTACTGGGACCTCCTGAAGGCGCTGCCCGTGGCCGAGGAGGTCATCGGCGACGACGAGCGCAGCAAGACCGACATCCGGCGACCGCTGGCACTGCTGAACGACCTGCTCTACGACGCGGACTCGGGACCCCTCGGCGAGGCCCTCCGCCCCATGTACGTCGACTACCTCCTGGAGCATGGCGCTGCTCCCGAGAGCGACGCCCGCGGATCGGACGCTGCGGGGGCCGGCGACGACGCCTGAGCGCGACCTCGCGTCGTACCGGAACGAGTTCCCGGTGCTCGATCGGAAGACCTACCTGATCAGTGCCTCACTCGGTCCGATCTCGACGCGGGCTCGATCGATGCTCGATGCTTACCTCGACGCGTGGGCTGCCAAGGGCGCACCCGATCACGTGTGGTTTGAGGACATCTTCCCGCGGATGGCCGGGTTGAAGCGCTCGTTCTCCACGCTCGCAGGATGCGACCCGGACGAGGTCGCCATCACCACGAATATCTCGATCGCACTGGCGACCGTCGCATCGTGCCTCGACCTCACGGGCAGGCGAGATCGCGTGGTGCTCTCAGAGCTCGACTTCCCGACCGACGGGCACGTGTGGATCGCCTGGGCGCGCAAGACCGGAGCCGAGCTCGTGTGGCTGCGATCGCCCGACGGACTGACGATCCCGCTCGAGGCCTACGACGATGCGATCGACGACCGGACCGCGGTGGTCATGGTGAACCGCGTGCTCTATCGCTCGAGCGCGATGGTCGATGCACGAGCCATCTGCTCCATGGCCCGCGAGCGAGGGGCGCTCTCGTTCGTCGACGACTACCACGGTCTCGGCATCGTGCCTCTCGATCTGCACGACCTGGGGTGCGACCTCTACACGGCAGGCACGTTGAAGTGGATGTGCGGCGGACCGGGCATGGTCTTCCTCTACGCACGGCGGGACCTGTTGCCGTCGCTCGAACCGGCCGTGACCGGCTGGTTCGGTACCGCCGAGCCGTTCTCGTTCGACGCCCGGCACCTCGCGTACCACCCGACCGCTCGGCGCCTGGAGCACGGCACGCCTCCGGCGCCGGTGTTCTTCCTCGCCCAGGGCGGGTTCGACATCATCGCCGAGGTCGGGGTCGAGCGCATCCGCGCGCGTCAAGGCGAGCTCACCGACCACGTGATCGCGCGCAGCGATGACGCCGGGCTCGAGGTGCGCACGCCCCGAGATCGTTCTGCTCGAGGTGGGGTCGTGAACGTGCAGGTTGGCGACGGCGCCGGAGCGATCTGCCACGCGCTGCTGGCCCGCGACGTCTGTACCGACTTCCGTGGCGACGGGCTGCGCATCAGTCCCCACTTCTTCAACACGGAGGACGACGTCGACCGCTGCTTCGACGAGCTCGCAGCGGTGATGGCCTAGCCTCGCGATGGGGCCTCTTCGGCCGACCGCGGCGCCAACAGGACGGTGAACGCCGCGCCACCCCCCTCGCGATCTTCGAACCAAGCCTTCCCACCGTGCAGTTCGGCGAACCTCGACACCAGCGCGAGGCCGACCCCGATGCCGGGCGCATGCTGCACGGCGTTGGCCCCCTGGCGGAACGGCTCGAACACGGCCTCGCGCAGCGATGGGTCGACGCCAGGGCCGTCATCCTCGACGACCACACCCACGCCCCCGGCGACGCGGCCGGTTCGAACCCAGATCGTGGAACCGGGCGGAGTGTAGCGGCCCGCGTTGGTGAGCAGGTTCTCGATGATGCGCTCGACCATCGCACGGTCTGCGAAGATCACGGTCGGCGGG
>Ga0224510_10000844_pt1 | contig 21610 bp, 18 predicted proteins | sample SF_May12_sed_USG_FD_170161 | JGI IMG/M metagenome (GOLD analysis project Ga0224510, IMG submission 170161) | Sediment microbial communities from San Francisco Bay, California, United States - SF_May12_sed_USGS_4_1 | ecosystem: Environmental > Aquatic > Marine > Sediment | place: USA: California... | reverse complement strand
ATTCCGTTTTACTTAAGTAAATTCCGCTTTTGTGATAAGCCGCACAATATGTAGTTGATCCGGACACTTGGATCAGTGAGACTTGTCCAGATCACGAGAGGTCTACAGTGCAAAAGTCAGGATTCCGTAGCTGATGGCGGTAACGGCATCGCAATCAACGCTCACCGGTCTGCCCAGACGGCTGGTACAGGACGGTATTATCTCTGAAGAGGCCGTCCTGGAGGCCAGCGAGGCAGCCAGAAAGGCTCGAGCACCGCTGGTAGCCTACCTCGTGGCCAATGACATGGCCGATTCGCGCGCCATCGCGGTCGCCGCCTCGCATGAATTCGGCGTTCCGCTGCTGGACCTCGATGCGGTAGAAATCGACATGGAATGCCTGCGGTCGGTCGACCAGAAACTGCTCAACAAGCATCGCGTCTTGCCATTGCTGAAGCGCGGGCAGCGACTGTTCCTCGGCATATCCGACCCGACCAATCTGCAGGCCATCGACGATATAAAGTTCCAGACCAGCATGCGCGTCGACCCGGTGGTCGTCGAGCAGGCCAAATTGGAAGAGCGAATCTCCAAGGCACTCGAGGCTGTCGACACATCAATGTCGGGTCTCGAGGACGACGATTTCGATCTGGAAAATCTCGACGTTTCGTCCGGTGAAGAAGACCGTGACGAAATTGCCAGGGACGATATCGAAGATGCGCCGGTTGTCAGATTCGTCAACAAGGTTTTGCTCGACGCAATAAAGCGCGGCGCTTCCGACGTTCACTTCGAACCATACGAAAAAATCTTCCGGGTAAGAACCCGGCTTGACGGCGTGTTATCGGAAATCGCGACGCCGCCGGTTGCTCTCGCGAACAAGGTCTGTGCCCGACTGAAAGTCATGTCGCGCATGGACATCGCCGAACGACGTGTGCCGCAGGACGGCCGCATCAAGATGCGACTGTCCAAGAATCGCGCCATCGATTTTCGCGTGAATACCTGTCCGACACTGTTCGGCGAAAAAATCGTGCTGCGTATTCTCGATCCGTCGAGTGCCAAACTTGGCATTGACGCACTGGGATACGAGGACCATCAGAAGAATCTGTACCAGAAGCACCTCGACAAACCCTACGGCATGATACTGGTGACGGGACCGACCGGTTCCGGCAAGACCGTGTCGCTGTATACGGGCCTGAACATCCTGAACACCGAGGACCGCAACATATCCACAGCCGAGGATCCGGCGGAAATCAACCTTCCCGGAATCAACCAGGTCAACGTCAATCCCAAGGTCGGCCTGACTTTCGCATCGGCATTGAAGGCGTTTTTGCGCCAGGATCCGGACGTCATCATGGTCGGCGAAATTCGTGACCTCGAAACCGCCGAAATTGCCATCAAAGCGGCGCAGACCGGCCACCTGGTTCTCTCGACGCTGCACACCAACGATGCCCCGCGCACCTTGACCCGACTGGTCGACATGGGCGTCAAACCTTATGCAATTGCAACGTCAGTCAGCCTCATCATCGCGCAGCGACTTGCACGCAAACTTTGCGACAACTGCAAGGAAGTCCGCGACGTTCCGAAAGAAGCGCTGACAAAGGAAGGTTTCACAGCCGAAGATATCTCACAGGGCCTGACGATATTCGGCCCGGTTGGCTGCAAATCCTGTAATGCCGGCTACAAGGGGCGGCTCGGCATATTCCAGGTTATGGAAGTATCGGAAACGATGGGAAGAATAATCATGGAAGGCGGCAATGCCATGCAGATTGCCGACCAGGCCAGTACCGAGGGGGTTATCGATCTGAGGAGAGCCGGACTGAACAAAGTCAAGGAAGGGCTTACCAGCCTTGAGGAAATCAATCGGGTTACAATCGAATAGTTAACACGCCTAACGGAAGAGAAAGACCATGGCCGAGACAGCAGTAGCAGGCGCCGTCCCTTTCCAGTGGGAAGGAACGGACAGAAAGGGTAACAAGATCAAGGGCAAGAGCATGGCCGCTAACGAAGCGGCGGTGCGGGCCGACTTGCGACGCCAGGGCGTCGTGCCCAGCCGCATTCGCAAGCAGAGCAAGGGACTGTTCGCGTCCGCCGGAAAAATAACGCCGGGAGACATCGCGATTTTCAGTCGCCAGCTCGCAACGATGCTCGCCGCCGGCATTCCGCTCGTGCAGGCCTTCGAGATTGTCGGCAGCGGGCATGAAAATGCCGCCATGCAAAAGCTGATCCTCGCAATCAAGGGGGACGTCGAAGGCGGCAGCGCGTTGGCCGAAGCACTCGCCAAGCACCCGCTTTACTTCGACGACCTGTTCGTCAACCTGGTCGAGTCCGGCGAACAGGCAGGTGCGCTGGAAACCCTGCTCGACAAAATCGCGACATACAAAGAAAAGACCGAGGCCATAAAGAAGAAGATCAAGAAGGCGCTGACCTACCCGGCGGCGGTCATTGTGGTCGCGTTCGTCGTTACCATTATCCTGATGATTTTCGTCATTCCTGCGTTCGAAGACCTGTTCAAGGGCTTCGGTGCGGACTTGCCCGCCTTTACTCGCGTGGTTATCGATCTTTCACAATTCATACGCAATCAGGGCTGGATTCTCGCAGGTATTGCCGGCCTTGCTGTGTACGCGTTCCTGTATTTCCACAAGCGTTCCAGGGCGATGCGTCATTTCCTCGATCGCATGGCACTCAAGACGCCGATCATTGGCCCTATCATGAAAAAGGCCGCGATCGCCCGTTATGCACGAACATTGTCGACGATGTTCAGCGCCGGTGTACCGCTGGTTGAGGCGCTGGAATCCGTCGCCGGTGCAACCGGAAACATCGTTTACGAAGTCGGCGTTTTGCAAATGAAAGATGAAGTGTCAACCGGTCAGCGCCTGCAGCAGGCGATGGAGAATACCGACCTGTTCCCCAACATGGTCATTCAGATGATTGCGGTCGGCGAGGAATCGGGTTCACTCGACGAAATGTCGGCAAAGGTTGCCGACTTCTACGAGGAAGACGTCGATAACGCGGTTGACAACCTCAGCTCATTGCTGGAGCCGTTGATCATGTCGATACTCGGAGTACTTGTCGGCGGCCTGGTTGTTGCCATGTACCTGCCGATTTTCAAAATGGGTTCGGTCATCTAGTCGACCGCGATAACCGATAGTCGAACAACGGCGCCTTCGGGCGCCGTTGTCTTTTAGGGAAACTGCAAGGGATAATCTCACAACATGATTGAGCTGTTTACTCACCACCCCTGGATCTTTGTTGCGACGGTGTTCGTCGTCGCATTGCTCGTGGGCAGCTTTCTCAATGTCGTGATCTACCGGCTCCCGATAATGTTGGAGCGCGAATGGCGCGAGCAATGCGCGGAATTTATTGGGGAACCGCAGGCCGGGTTGCCGGAAGGCCGCTTTGACCTGGTGACACCGCGCTCGCGATGCCCCGCCTGTGGCACGATGATCACCGCACTGCAAAACATCCCCGTGCTCAGCTATCTCTTGCTCGGCGGCAAGTGCGCTCATTGCAAAGCCCACATCTCCGTACGCTATCCGATCATCGAAGCCCTTACTGCATTGCTGACGGCTTTCGTCGCATGGTTTTTCGGCTTCGGCTGGGAAGCCGTGGCGGCAATCGCATTGACCTGGTCGCTCATTGCAATGACCGTCATCGACCTGGACAAAATGATCATTCCGGATTCCATTTCCCTGCCGCTGCTGTGGGCGGGGCTCGCGCTAAGCCTGTTTCACCCGGTCGAGGGAGCCGAACGGCTTTTTATCGATCCGAAAAGCAGTATCGTCGGGGCGCTCGCCGGTTACCTCTCGCTGTGGAGCATCTATCATCTGTTCAGACTGCTGACCGGCAAGGAAGGCATGGGATACGGAGATTTCAAACTGCTTGCCGCGCTCGGCGCGTGGCTTGGCTGGCAAATGCTGCCGCTGATCATCATGTTGTCGGCAGTAGTCGGCGCTGTCGTCGGTGTTTCAATGATCGTCCTGGTCCGACACGACCGGAATATACCGATACCTTTCGGGCCCTATCTCGCAGCTGCAGGCTGGATTGCGCTACTTTACGGGCCACAGATCATCGCTGCCTACCTCGACTTCATGGGCTGATGGCCGAAGCGATGCTAAGAATCGGCCTGACCGGTGGCATCGCGAGTGGCAAGTCCACCGTCGCCGATATGTTCTCAGCCTACGGAATCCCCGTCATCGACACGGACGAGATTGCGCGCGACGTCGTCACGCCCGGTTCACCGGGACTTGCCGAAGTCCAACGGCAGTTCGGCGCTGGCGTCATCGCGTCGGACGGTACCCTGGACCGCGCTGCCCTGCGAAAAATAATCTTCGAGAACGATGAGCAGCGCAAAGTACTCGAGGCTATCCTGCATCCACGGATTCGCGAAGAGACGATGAGGCGCGCCGCCGTCGCCGGCGGTCCCTACCAAATCATCGTGGTACCTCTGCTGGTAGAGTCGACGTTGAAGTCGTTCATGAGCCGCATAGTCGTGGTCGATTGTGACCCGCAGACGCAATTGGAGCGCCTGCTGTCACGCGATGCAGAGAACCTGCAACAGGCGAAACGCATCATCGCGTCGCAGTCCAGCCGCGAACAACGCCTTGCCATCGCAAGTGATGTCATCGTCAATGACGGAGATATTGCGGAGACTCGCCGCCAGGTCGATGATCTGCACCGCCGTTTTCTCGAACTGGCAGAGTCAGCCCGGGACTGACAACGATGTCGCGGATCGGCGACGGTGGATTGCTGCCGATCTTCGGCATTTGCCTGAACTGTCGGCTGGGCGCAGAATACCGCCATGCCAGCCACTGCCAGCCATATTGCTTCCCCGCTATCCGGAACCTCGAGCCGCCGGCGCGCGGAATACGAACAGCCGCTGAATGAGCGTATGCGTACGTTCATGCGCCTGGAATTCCTCTACAGGCAGATGCTGTACAACACCGAACACGAAGCAGACTGGGCTACGAGGGCGGCGACCGGCAGCCTTCTCGAGATCATGGCGATCCTGACCCGCGGCGATGTGCGCAGCGACGTACACAAGGAGCTCGACTACCAGATCGAGGGCCTGAAGCGTTTCAGAAGTCAGCCGGAAGTCGATACGCGCCGGCTGGACGCGGTAATCAAGAATCTTCTTGCGACCCGATCCGATGTAGACGCCGCCGGCACGCAATTCCTGCAGCCATTGAAAGACAACGAATTCCTGAGCTCGATAAAGCACCGCAGTTCCATTCCGGGCGGCACCTGTGAGTTCGACCTGCCGGAATTCAACCATTGGCTCAGGCAGCCGTTTGAGCGCCGTCAACAGGACCTCGCAGACTGGCTCGCCGCTATCCGTCCTGTGTGTGACGCCGTAATGGAGTTACTATGGCTGATGCGGGAGAGCGCACGCCCCACGGAGCAGCTGGCTACGAACGGGATGTATCATCACAAGATGCAGAAAGACGCGAGTTGTCGCTTGCTACGCGTCACCTTGCCAGATGAAAGCCGGCTGTATCCGGAGATCAGCGGCAGCCAGCACCGATTCACGGTGCGCTTCCTCGAGTGGTCAACAATCAATCGGCGAGCTGTGCAAACAGGGCAGGACGTCCGTTTTCAGATAAGCATTTCCTGACACTGCGAGGTTGCGACTTCAGCCGGCTCTTGCAGCTTGATTTCGCAAGGCATCGAGAACCGGCACGTCGGCCGGCAATACTTCTTCGGTTCCTAGCAGTCCAGGCAATTCCCAACGCATGGCCTGGCCCTCGAGACTTCTTGGCTCCGATTTCCAACTGGCCACTATGTAGAATTCTATTGAAACGCGCCGGTCGGGATAGCGATGGTCGACGCACATGAAGTGTTCGTAAACGTCGATTGTTATGCCGAGTTCTTCAGCCAGCTCGCGGCGCAATGCAGCCGGTGCTGATTCGCCGTCCCTGATCTTGCCGCCGGGAAATTCCCAGAGCCCGGCGAACGGCGAATCGCCGAGTCGCTCGGTTACGAGGATGCGACCGGTCGGATCACGCAATATGCCGGCCGCGACGCGTATTGATTCCAACTTGGTGCTGCCGGCTAGTCGAGCTTGCCGTGACACTGCTTGTACTTTCGACCGGATCCACAAGGGCAGGGCTCGTTGCGTCCCACCTTTCTGCCTTCGCGCGTGAACGGCACCGCCGCTGCCGCCGAAGGCAACTCCTGCGGAGTGGCCTCGCCGCCACCCATCGCCGTCGCCTCTGCATGCTGAGCCTGCAATTTCTGCACGGCGCGCCTTTGCGCCTCCATCCTCTGAATGTCCTGCTCGCTCTGAATGCGGACCCTGGCCAGAATACTGATGGTGTCGTGCTTGACGTGTTCCAGCATCTCACCAAACATTTCGAACGCTTCGCGTTTGTACTCCTGCTTCGGATTTTTCTGAGCGTAGCCACGCAAATGAATCCCCTGGCGCAGGTAATCCATGCCGGCAAGATGTTCCTTCCAGTGCAGATCCAGCTGGCGCAACATCACGGATTTCTCAACCATACGCATGGTTTCGGCGCCGTAGTCTTGCTCCTTTTTTTCGTAGTTCGATTGCGCCAATTCGATACAACGCCGGCGAATCTCCTCCTCGTTCAGCGTCTTATCGTCTTTAAGCCACGTGGCAACGTCGGCATTGACCAAGAATTCACTGTCCAAGGCATGTGTCAGTCCTTCTGCGTCCCACTGCTCTTCGAGGCTGCCACGAGGGATGTACTTGTCGACCAGCGCTTCGACGACTTCCTCCCTGATTGCGATAACCGAATCGCGCATGTCATCTGCGGCCATGAGTTCGGTACGCTGGTGGTAAACAACCTTGCGCTGATCGTTGGCAACGTCATCGTATTCCAGAAGGTTCTTGCGAATATCGAAGTTATGGGCCTCGACTTTCCGTTGTGCGCGTTCAATCTGGCGGGAAAGCATCTTGCTTTCGATAGCCTCTCCCTCGCGCATACCCGCTCTGGACAACAATGCCTTGGTACGCGTCGGATCGCCGAATATGCGCATCAGCGTATCTTCCATCGACAAATAGAAACGACTCGATCCGGGATCGCCCTGGCGCCCGGAACGGCCGCGAAGCTGGTTGTCGATGCGCCGCGACTCGTGTCGTTCAGTGCCAATGATGTGCAGCCCGCCAGCCTCGATTACCGTGGCGTGTCGCTTCTCCCAATCTGAACGAATGCTTTCCTTGTCGGCAGACTCTCCCGCGGCAGCGAGCTCCGCCTCGCGATTGCCTCCCAGCACGATATCCGTACCGCGACCCGCCATATTGGTGGCGATGGTAATCGCACCCGGCCGGCCGGCCTGCTGCACGACGATAGCCTCGCGTTCATGCTGCTTGGCATTCAAAACCTCGTGCGCGATATTTTTTTTCTTCAGAATCGACGACAGCAGTTCCGAGGTTTCAATTGAAGTCGTACCAACCAGCACCGGCTGGCCACGCTCCCTACAGTCCACGATATCCTCGACTATGGCTTCGAACTTGTCGTTCTTCGTCAGGTACACGAGGTCTGGCATGTCTTTGCGAACCATTGGCATATGGGTTGGAATAACGATAACTTCCAAGCCATAAATCTGTTGAAATTCAAAGGCTTCCGTGTCCGCAGTACCGGTCATTCCGGACAGGTTCTTGTACAGGCGAAAGTAATTTTGAAAGGTTATGGAGGCTACAGTCTGGTTCTCCTGCTTGACGGCGACACCCTCCTTGGCTTCGACCGCCTGGTGCAGTCCGTCGGACCAGCGCCGGCCCGGCATCGTTCGACCTGTGAACTCGTCAACGATGACGATTTCTCCGTCTTTGACGATGTACTCCACATCTTTGTTGAACATGAAATGCGCGCGCAGCGCCGCATTCAAATGGTGCAGCAATCGGATATTCCCGGCATCGTAAAGGCTTTCGCCCTCGCCCAGCAACCCGGACTGAATCATCAGTTGCTCGACGTACTGATGTCCTTCATCGGTAAGGTGAACCTGCTTGGCTTTTTCGTCCGTGGTAAAATGACCGCGCTTGACAAGCCTGCATTCCGGCACTTTCACTTTCTCGTCAACCTGTACCAGGTCGACGTCGCGATCGGTCGCTATGCGCATCGCCTCGTCAATCGAAAGGACATCAGTGTCCTGACCCTCTTCGTCTTTTCCTGTTACCCGCAGGCCCCTCTCATCCTTGACACGCACCTGGCTGGCAAAAATATCCTGATTCATCGGTGCGTCCGACTCAATATGCCGAGTCAGTCGCGGTATCAGTTTGTTGATCTTCTGATACAGGTCGGTGCTTTCTTCGGTGGGGCCGGAGATGATCAACGGAGTACGAGCCTCGTCGATCAGGATGGAATCGACCTCGTCGACTATCGCAAAATTCAGATCGCGTTGTGTCTTGTCGGTTAAAGAAAAAGCGAGGTTGTCGCGAAGATAGTCGAAACCGAGTTCATTGTTGGTCGCGTAGGTAATGTCGCTGTCGTACGCCGCACGCTTTTCGTCCTGCGTCAGGCCGCTCTTCGATACGCCGACCGTAAGACCAAGAAACTCGTACAGTGGACGCATCCAGTCCGCATCGCGTTGCGCCAGGTACTCATTGACAGTGACGATATGGACGCCCTTGTCGCTCAAAGCATTCAAATACGCCGGGAGGGTTGCAACAAGTGTCTTGCCCTCGCCAGTACGCATTTCGGCAATATCACCCTGATGCAGCACCATGCCACCGATCAATTGCACGTCGAACGGTCGCATTCCCAGAGTCCGCCAGGCGCCTTCGCGGGCGACGGCGAAAGCCTCGGGCAACAGATTCTGCAACGTCTCGCCGTCTTCATAACGCTTCTTGAATTCGGTCGTCTTCGCGGCAAGATCCGCATCTGACAGCGCTTTCAGTCCTTCTTCGAGAGCATTGATCTGCTTAACTGTCCTGGAGAACTGTCTTAGCAGGCGCTGATTGCGACTACCGAAAATGCTGGTTAGGAAATTTGCCACTCAGGGCTCCTGGCTGGGATAGTCTGCGAGATTGTTGGCCGCTAGCGGCCACGCAAAGACGGGTATTTTACGGACTGGCCCCGATTTTGCACTATTGTTTAAACGTGGTTGTCGCCCTGATCTGGGTACAAAACCGTGAAACACAAGGGATACCAGCCGCCCTTTGCGGGGCTTCCGTTGGAGCAGGTTTATTACTACTGCAGAGGGTTTATTCGGCGCCTTGCCGGATGAACTGTACTGGATTGACTCGCGTACCGTTCTTAAGCACTTCGAAGTGCAGGTTTGGGCCGGTGGCCCGACCGGTGTCACCCATCAGGGCTACCGTCTGGCCTTTTCGAACCTCGTCACCAACGGCAACGAGATTCTCTGAATTGTGTGCGTAACGGGTTGCGTAGCCGTTGCCATGATTGATTTCGACCATCTGGCCATAGCCATAACGGTTTGCCGACCAGGTGACGACGCCATCAGCTACCGATACGACTTCTGCCCCCTCTTTGCCGGCGAAATCGACGCCCGTGTGGTTAGCCGGTTTGCCGGTAAAGGGGTCGGTGCGTCGTCCGAAGTAGGAGGACATCCAGCCGGATTTCACCGGACGACCCGCAGGGTATACACGCTCACTGAGATTCTGGTTGAGCAATACGCTTTCGAGAACTCCCAACTGAGCCTCGCGGTCCGCGAGCTGATTATTCAAATCCTGCATTGCCGACAGGACTTCCGGTACCGCGACCGCGGAGCCTGTTGGATACGGTTCCTCGGGCCCACCCAGCGCCGGCGCCGAATCGAAGTCAAATTCGCCGTCATCGAGATTGGCCATCTCGGTCATGCGCCGGCCCAGCGCGTCAAGTCGGATGACCCGTGCGTTCATCTGCCCAATACGAATGGCCAGTGCGTCCAGCGTATCTTCCGTCTGCTGGCGCGTTCTGGAAATAGACTCCTGCTGGGCGGCAATTTCATCGTTCAGGCTGGCAAGCGCCGAGTACGGCACGCCGGAGCCCGTTTGCGCGGAATACCAGTAGCCGGCGGCGAACGCGGCCGCAATGAGGAAGCCGGCGAAAGATACGCCAATAGCGGCTACGGACATGCCGGACAGGCTCATCTGTCGGGGTTTTCCGAAGCCCCTGCCGAAGATGACTACATTCATCGAGTACGCCCCCGATGTGCGTTTGCTTGATTATAAGTTATTGATCTTAATATAATTAACCGGTCGGCCAGCTGCCTTTTGCGGCGCCCTCTTTCTATTCTCGGCCTGTGGTCAATGATCACTTCGGTAGCCCCGCTATCGTAGGATCGAAATCCCTTAGATCGGTGGTTTTGCGTCCCCGTCTTTCGGCGGGTATGCCCTTGTCGAAGGAACAATATGCATAATGCCGCTTTTTTTTACAAGATTGGGCCTTCAGAATATTGAGTTCGATCACTCGAATCCGCCGGATTCGCCAACTCCGTCACACTTCTATGTCCATAATAAGCCTGCAAAACCTGCTCAAATCTGCCGGCGACGAGCCGCTGGAGCAGCTGGTTCGGCGGGCCAGCGCAATGGACCAGCTTGCGACCAGCCTCAGGGCCGGGCTGGGTGCAGGGCTGGCGCCACACCTGGCGGCCGCCAACCTGCGGCCCGACGGAGCGTTGATCGTGGTCGCCGATTCGTCCGCCTGGGCGGCCCGATTGCGCTTCGAAACAAAAAAACTAATGGAGATCGCCGGACAAGCGGGGATCGAGGTCAGCTACTGCAGGGTGGTCGTGGCCAGCGACAGGCCCGGAGGGCCAGAACCGGAAACGCCTCAGGCGTAGGCCGGAGTGGCGTAGGAAATCGGCGCCCGCTCGGGGTCTTTGTAGGTCACTTCTTCCCACGCCGGCTGATTGTCGAGCAATGCGCGTAGCAGTTTGTTGTTCAGATCGTGTCCCGATTTGTACGCCGAATACTCGCCGATGAGGCTGTGCCCGAGCAGATAGACGTCGCCAATCGCGTCCAGTATTTTGTGAATTACAAACTCGTTCGCGTAACGCAAACCATCTTCGTTCAGAATCCTGTAATCATCAAGAACGATGGCATTGTCCATGCTTCCGCCCAGTGTCAGATTGCGAGCTCGCAGCGTTTCGACATCACGAAGAAAACAAAACGTTCGCGCACGACTCACTTCCTTCAGGAACGAGGTCGACGAAAAGTCGATGGAAGCACTGCGACTGAGCTTGTTGAATACCGGATGATTGAATGAAATTTCGAAATTAACCTTGAATCCGTTGAATGGTGTCAACTGGGCCCACTTGTCTCCATCTTCAACGCGGATTTTCTTGCGGATACGAATGAATCTTTTCGCTGCATTCTGTTCTTCGATGCCGGCCGACTGCAGCAGAAAAATGTACGGTCCTGCACTACCATCCATAATCGGTACTTCGGGTGCTGAAAGATCCACATTCAGGTTATCGATACCGAGCCCCGCCAACGCCGACATCAGGTGCTCGACCGTAGCGACCTTCGCGCCGTCTTTGATCAGCGTGGTACCGAGCATGGTTTCCCCGACCAGGCGCGGATCAGCGGGAATATCGACCGGCGTATCCAGGTCGACCCGCCGAAAAGTAATACCCGAATTCTCTACGGCAGGCCGCAGCGTCATGTAGACCTTTCTGCCCGAATGCAGGCCAACCCCGGTGGCCCGGATAGCTGTCTTGATCGTTCGCTGTCGCAACATCTAGAACCTTCTTTCAGATCGCGTGGGCCGAACGCTGCGGCATCTGATTGCCCACCGCAATTCATCCGTATATTTCAGCAGCTTAGACGAACTATCTCAGCCGAATTAGCGCGAAAGCCTAACATATTGTACCGACTCTACAAAGCCTCGGAACACGGCCTTGCACAGCAAGTCACAGTCCGCAGGCACAAGGAGCAGATGCGGAGGTCTGCTCCCTGCCCCGGCGGACCCGCCCGAGCGGAGGACGGGCGCAGTCGAACCCGGGGCGAGTGAGTGGTAGCCCGGAGCCCGAATCACTGTCAATCTGCCTGACGGCGCAGAAAGGCCGGGATATCCAGCAACTCTTCACGCATTCCGCCATCCTGCAGACCGTCTCCAACGGCACGTTTTCGCTGTACCGTGGGTTTGTCCAGTGTCGCGTAGTTTGGTTCCAGCGCTTCCGGTTGACGGCGCACCACGCGCATCGGTGAATCGAGCTGCGCGGCTTGCTGACCGAGGCCGGTCGCCACGACAGTCACACGGATCATGTCCTTCATATCAGGATCGATAACGGTTCCGATAACAACCGTTGCGTCGTCAGACGCAAATTCTTTGATCGTGTTGCCGACTTCCTGGAATTCGCCGATCGACAGGTCCATACCGGCGGTTACATTGACGAGGATGCCATTGGCTCCGGAAAGATTGATATCTTCGAGGAGCGGGCTTGAAATTGCCGCTTCGGCTGCTTCGCGGGCGCGATCTTCACCGGAGGCCGATCCGGATCCCATCATCGCCATACCCATCTTCGCCATGACCGTCCGAACGTCTGCGAAATCGACGTTGATCAGGCCCGGGCGGGTGATCAATTCAGCTATGCCTTGAACCGCACCCTGAAGAACCTGGTTTGCCGATCGAAATGCATCCAGAAGTGTTGTTTCACCGCCTAATACAGACAGCAGTTTCTCGTTCGGAATTGTGATCAGCGAATCCACGTACTTACCGAGTTCCGCAATTCCGTGGTCTGCGATTGCCATTCGTTTCCGGCCTTCCATGACGAACGGCTTTGTAACAACCGCGACAGTCAGGATACCGAGCTCTTTCGCAACATGCGCAACGATAGGCGCCGCGCCGGTTCCGGTACCGCCTCCCATGCCGGCGGTGATAAAGAGCATATCGGCACCCTCGATAACTTCCTGAATACGGTCCCGATCTTCCATCGCAGCCTGCCGACCGATGTCGGGATCCGCTCCGGCACCCAGCCCTTTGGTGATATTGCAGCCAATCTGCAGTGCCGTGCGAACGCGTGCGCTGTTTAGCGCCTGCGCATCGGTATTGGCACAGATGAAATCCACTCCCTCGATGCCGGCATTAACCATGTGTGCAACGGCGTTGCCACCGCCGCCGCCGACCCCGATGACCTTTATGACAGCGCTCTGGCTATGCGCATCCATTAACTCAAACATTGAAATTCCTCCGCTCAGATTCCCTGATTTTGATTCTTCAACTCACTCGCCAAACAAAACCTCGAACTTGTGTTCGAAGCAACTTTTCAAAACTGTCCCTGAAACCACGATTTCATTCGCTGCCATACCTCGATGGCGTTGCCGCCAACCGGGATGGTGCGGCGCCTGCGCCGCGACAGGTTTTCGTATCCGTACAACAACAGGCCAACGCCGGTTGCGTGAATCGGGTTGCGCACGACGTCGGACAAGCCGTCGACATGTTGTGGCGAACCCAGGCGGACCGGCATATGAAACACCTCTTCTGCCAACTCGACGGCACCTTCCATCTTGGCGCTGCCGCCGGTGATAATGATGCCCGCGGCAATCAGCTCTTCGAACCCGCTGCGTCGCAACTCGTCACGAATCAGACCGAACAATTCCTCGAAACGTGGCTCGACGATTTCCGCAAGTGTCTGCCGTGCCAACCGCCGTGGCGGGCGCTCCCCGACACTGGGCACCTCGATGGTCTCGTCCGGATTCGCCAGTTGCGACAATGCGCAGGCGTACTTGATCTTGATTTCCTCGGCATACTGGGTCGGCGTACGCATGGACACGGCAATGTCGTTGGTCACCTGATCGCCTGCGATTGGAATGACCGCAGTATGTTGAATCGCACCTCCGAGGAATACGGCCAGGTCGGTCGTGCCGCCGCCGATATCGACGATGCATGCGCCGAGTTCCTTTTCATCTTCCGTCAGTACCGAATAACTCGAAGCAAGCTGCTCGAGCACAATGTCTTCGACTTCCAGTCCGCATCGCTGCACGCACTTGACGATGTTCTGTGCGGCGCTTTCCGCGCCGGTCACGATGTGCACTTTCGCCTCGAGCCGGACGCCAGACATGCCGATGGGTTCACGAATTCCTTCCTGGTTGTCGATCAGGAACTCCTGCGGCAGGATGTGCAGAATTTTCTGGTCTGCGGGAATGGCGACGGCGCGGGCGGCGTCAATAACCCGGTCGACATCGCCGGCGCTGACTTCCTTGTCACGAATCGCGACGATGCCGTGCGAATTCAGGCTGCGCACGTGGCTGCCCGCGATACCGGTATACACGGAATGTATATCGCAACCGGCCATCAATTCGGCCTCTTCCACTGCGCGCTGTATTGAATGCACGGTCGATTCGATGTTGACGACCACGCCCTTCTTCAATCCGCGCGATGGATGCGAACCGATGCCGACCACTTCGATTCTGCCTTCGGAATTGACCTCGCCGACGATTGCTACGACCTTCGACGTTCCTATGTCGAGGCCGACAATCAGGTTCTTGTCCGTACGTTTGTTCACTCAGCCAATCCTTCCTGCGACCAGTTTTTCATTGGCTTCACGGGGCTCCGCTTTGGGCGCACGCATTCCGCCCTTCCAGCCGATCGTGAATCCGTTGCTGTAACGCATATCGATAAACTCGATTTCGGTTTCGCGACTGGACACGATGTTTGCGACAACGTCGAGAAACAGCTCCGTGCGCTGATCGACGTTTTGGCGGCCCAGCCGAACTTCCACTCCGTTTTGCAGCGTCATGTCCCACGCGCCGCGTGCATCCAGATGCAGGCGCCTTACGTCAAGTCCCATCGGAATCAGTTGCTCGCGAATTGCCAGGTAACGTTTTGCAACCGCCGCTGCCTGGTCTTCGGGACCGCTGAGGCGCGGCAGCTCCGCGGGAATATGGCGGGCATCCGTGACAAACAGTTCGCCGCGAGTATTCAAAAGGCCGCTCTCTCCCCAGCAGGCTGCCGGCGTCTGTTCGGTTACAGCGATTTGCAGCTGATTCGGCCAGCGACGAGCAACGGTCGCCTGATCGATCCACGGCAGTCCGACAATAAGTTCCTGGAGCAGGCCCAGATCCGCGCTCAAAAAGCCGTGCTGCAGTTCTTCGCTTATCACTTCCTCGATCTGCAATGCGCTGACACGCTGGAACGGTCCTTCGATCGTTATCGACGCGATCGGGCGATCGAGCAATTTGCTGCTGAACTGATAAGTCAGCACGATGACTGAAATCGCCACCAGCAACGCGGACAGCTTTGCCAGCGGAATGCGTGGCATTGCGAATCTGCGCGCCTTGCCGGGCTTGCGCCTGTTTGCCTGCTTACGCATCGTTTGCGGCCGCTCCCATGGGCTGCATCGCCGTTGAAACACCCATGCTGGTCTCGAGAATTCGCCAGCACAGTTCGGCGAAATCGATACCAGCGGCTTTCGCCGCCATTGGAACGAGGCTGTGGCTGGTCATGCCGGGGACGGTATTGACCTCGAGTACCTGCGGCACTCCGTCGCTACCTGCCATCAGATCGACCCGGCCCCAGCCGCTGCATCCCAATGCGTCGAATGCGTGCATGGCTATGTCCCGGTATTGCTGCTCAATGAGCTTGTCGTGCGTAGCGGGACAGAAATATTCGGTGGTATCGGCTTCGTACTTGGCTCGATAGTCGTAGAAAATTCGCGGCGTAACGATGCGAATACTGGGCAATGCTTCGCCTTGCAAAACACCCACAGTGATTTCATCGCCGGTTATGCAACGCTCGACAATTGCCGGCTCGCCGAATCCCAGTGCAAGCTCTGCGGCTGCACTGAGTTCGCGGGCCTCGAAGACCTTGCTCATCCCGACACTCGAACCCTGACCTGCCGGCTTCAGCACGAGCGGATAGCCCAGTCGATCGGCTGCAAGCGCGGCATCGCCTGCGCCTCGAATGACCTCGTAGTCCGGAGTATTGATGCCGACAGCGCGAAAAAGATGCTTGCTGCGAACCTTGTCCATTGCCAGTGCCGATGCCATGACTCCGCTGCCTGTGTACGGGATACCAAGCCACTGCAGCGTGCCTTGCATAGCACCGTCTTCACCGCCGGGACCGTGCAATGCAATCCACGCGCGATCAAAACCTGCCGCCGCGAATTTCTGCATGCCATGTTCGGCCGGATCCCAGGCGACGGCGTCGACACCGCGCTTTTTCAATGCGGTCAGTACCGCAGTTCCCGTATCGAGGGATATCTTCCGCTCGCTCGAAGAGCCCCCGAGCAGAACCGCAACCCGACCGAAATCCGCGGCGTCATGAACCTGCATGCGTTTTTCAGTTGCGATGCCGCTCATTTAGCTAACTCGCCGACGATACGAACTTCGTGCAGAAGCTCGACACCCGATTTCGCTTTGACAGTTTCCTGTACGAAGCTGATAAGGCTCTCGATGTCTGCCGCAGTCGCGCCATCACGATTAATGATGAAATTCGCGTGCTTTGATGAAACTTCGGCACCGCCGATGCGATGACCTTTCAGCCCGGCAGCCTCGATGAGCCTTGCGGCGTGATCACCGGGCGGATTGCGAAAGACCGATCCGCAACTCGGCAAGCCGAGCGGTTGTGTATCCTTGCGTCGGGCCAGCATTGCTTTCAGCGTTTCCATACTCGGGCGAGCATGCGGATCGAACTCGAAAAGCGCCTCCACGTACCACTCGTCTGCGGGACCGGACACACTGCGGTAGCCGACCTTGAAATCGGCGGGCGTGCGCTGGCGGACCTCACCGTTCCTGTCGATCGTCGTAACGGCGCTGACACGTTCCCAGGTCTCTCCGCCATAAGCGCCGGCATTCATCGCCAATGCGCCACCGACCGCTCCCGGAATGCCTGCGAAAAATTCCGACGGGCCCAGGTTCCAGCGAATGCACTGTCGAGCAAGCTGCGTGCACGGTACGCTGGATCCGGCAACGACCCTGTAGTCGCCGGCTCTTTCCAGTTTGTTGAAAACGCCGGCTGTTGCAATTACGACACCCGGCAACCCACCGTCGCGAACCAGCAGGTTACTGCCAAGACCGAACCAAAAAACCGGTACGTCCGAGTGTAAATCGCGCAGGAACGCGGACAGATCATCGAGACCTGCCGGCTTGAAAAAAACTTCGGCAGGTCCGCCAACACGCCACGATGTATGTCGGCTCATTGGTTCGCCCTGACGGATTTCGCCGGCGGCAGCCGGTGGCTTGAGTGCAGCCATCATGAGTTCACCTCGAAACGGATCACTTTCGTAGCTCCAGGCGTGGTTTGACAGACAACCTGTCGGGAAGACTCGCGGCGAACGCACCGATATCTCCCGCCCCCATGGTCAACAACAGGTCGCCGTCGGCTATCAGCCCTTCCAGTGCGGCCGGGAGCTTTTCCAGCGACTCGATGAATACCGGCTCTACACCGCCGCGACCTCGGACTGCTCGGGCAATTGCCCGACCGTCGGCGCCGGCAATCGGCGCCTCGCCGGCTGCGTAAACTTCCAGAAGCACCAGTACATCGGCCTGCGCAAGAACCGATGCGAAGTCGTCCAGCAGGTCGCGTGTGCGTGTATAACGATGCGGCTGGAAGGCCAGTACAATACGTTTGTCCGGCCAGCCGGCTCGTGCTGCTGCAAGCGTCGCAGCCACCTCAGTCGGATGGTGGCCATAGTCATCGACCAGCATGATGCGCCCTTTCGCCGTGCGGATATCGCCAAGATTCTGGAAGCGACGATCGATGCCCTCGAAATTTCTCAGAGCGTCGATCACCGCCTGATCGCTGATCTGCAGCTCCCCGGCCACCGCGATCGCAGCGAGCGCGTTTCGCACGTTGTGCATTCCCGGCAGGCGCAAATGAACGTCGAGTGCTTCGCTTCGACCCTCGCGAATTACCCTGAACGTCGTAACGTCCTCGCGAAAGCGGATATCGACGGCGCGTACGTTGGCATCCTGCTCGACGCTGTAACTGATAATCGAACGGCCGATCTGGCCCAGGATGGCATTGACGCCCGGATCGTCGATGCAAACAACCGCCAATCCGTAGAACGGCAGGTTATGCAGAAACGCGACGAAACTGTGGCGTAGCTTTTCTATATCGCCGTCGTAGGTCGACATGTGGTCGGCATCGATATTGGTTACGACCGCCAGCATCGGTTTCAGGTGCGAAAACGATGCATCGCTTTCGTCAGCTTCGGCAACAAGGTATTCGCCCTGCCCCAGCCGCGCATTGGTATCGGCGCTCTTGAGGCGACCGCCGATGACGAACGTCGGGTCCAGGCCGCCCTCGGCCAGTACGCTGGCAATAAGACTGGTGGTCGTCGTCTTGCCGTGCGTTCCGGCAACGGCGATCGAGTATCGAAATCGCATCAGCTCGGCCAGCATTTCCGCCCGCGGTACAACCGGCATCAGCGCATCGCGCGCTGCCGCAACTTCGGGGTTGCTGTTGTCCACCGCACTCGATACCACCACGGCATCCGCCTCGGCGATATTGGATGCGTCGTGGCCGATAAATATGGTTGCGCCCAGTCGTCGCAGGCGCTGTACCTGGGAATTGTTCTTCAGGTCGGAACCCTGTACGTGGTAGCCGAGGCTCAGCATGACTTCGGCGATACCCGACATGCCGGAGCCGCCGATACCGACGAAGTGCACGCGGTGTATCCGGCGCATTCGCTTGATCATGTCGGTACTCCTGCAAGCTCGAGACAGCGGCCGGCAATCCGTTGCAGCGCATCCGGCATGGCGAGTCCACGCGCCTTTTCCGCCCGCAGTTGCAAACTCGATCGACTCGACAGCCACTCCTGCAGCAGCCTCGCGAGTGCTGCGTCCGTCAGGTCGCGTTCGGCAATCATCGCCGCGGCGCCCGCATTCACCATGGGTCTGGCATTGGCGGACTGGTGATCGTCAACGGCAGCAGGAAACGGAACGAAAATTGCGGGCAGTCCCGCGGCGGCGAGTTCCGCCACGGTGAGTGCACCGGCGCGACAGATCACCAGGTCCGCCCAGGCATAGGTATCTGCCATGTCTTCTATGAAGGTCAGCAACTCGGCCTCGATGCCGAATTGAAGATAGCTGTCTTTGGCAATATCGATCGTGCGTTCGCCCGCCTGGTGGCGAACCAGCGGTCGCATTACGGCCGGCAGTTTCGCCAGAGCGGCAGGAACCGCGCGATTCAATGCCAGTGCGCCCTGGCTGCCGCCGAGAACGAGCAGGCGTAGCGGTCCCTGACGGCCGGTGAAGCGCGTTGCCGGCCCGGGAAGCGAGGAGATCTCACTTCGCACCGGATTCCCGACCGTTTCGCATTTCACGTGCGCGGGAAAACTGCCCGGGAAGGCCTGAAGCACAACCCGGGCAAGACGCGCCAGAAGTCGATTCGTCAATCCCGCAACGGCATTTTGTTCATGAATAAGGAGTGGTCGCCGGGTCAGCCATGCCGCGAAACCACCGGGACCGCTGACAAATCCGCCCATCCCGAGTACCGCGGCCGGGCGGTGACGGTGCATGGCCCGCAACGACTGAAAAAGCGCCAGAGCAAGTCGAAATGGCGCGGCCAGCAATGTCAGAAACCCCTTGCCCCGCAGGCCCTGCACACTGACCCATTCCATGTCGATGCCGGCCGCAGGTACAACGCGCGCTTCCAGTCCACGATGAGTGCCGAGCCAGACCACGCGGCAGGAATGCTCACCCAGAGCCTGTGCCACGGCGAGCGCCGGAAAGACATGACCTCCGGTGCCGCCCGCCATCACCATGATCGGCCGAAGTACCTGTGCGCCATTCATGATCTGGTTCCCGCGGCCGACTTGCGCCGATTCGCCGGATGCGCATCGATGGTCAATTCATGATGGATGCGCAGCAGCAGGCCGATCGCAACCATCATCACAATCAGGCTGCTGCGACCGTAACTGATCAAGGGCAGCGTAAGACCCTTCGTCGGCAGCAGTCCCATGTTCACACCGACGTTGATAAACGCCTGCAATCCGAACCAGGTACCGATTCCCATTGCGAGGAAGGCTTCAAAGTGGCGCTCGGATTCGGATGCGCGGATCGCCAGCCGGAACACGCGCCACAGCAACGCGAAAAACAGCCCGATCAACAACAGCGAACCCAGCAAGCCGAACTCCTCCGCAAACACCGCGAACACGAAATCGGTATGCGCTTCCGGCAGGTAGAAAAGCTTCTGCACGCCGTTGCCGAGTCCCACGCCCAACCATTCGCCGCGGCCGATCGCTATCAGCGACTGGGTCAGCTGGAACCCCGAGTCATACGGATCGGACCACGGATCAAGAAAGCCGGTAAGCCGCTTGACCCGGTAAGCGGACGTAAGTGCCAGTGCCGCCATCGTTAACACGGCAACGCCGAAGAAAAGGAAGAAATCGCGCCAGCGCGCTCCCGCCACAAACAACATTGCGAGTACCGTTGCGAGTAACACGATTGCAGCACCGAAGTCCGGCTCGGCAAGCAGCAGCCCGCATGCCACGGAAAGCACCAGCATGGGCCGCAAGAATCCGCTGAATTTTTCCCGCAATGTCTTGTTTTGCCGGACCAGGTAACCGGCAACATAAATCAGCAGGCACAGTCGGGCAGGCTCGGACACCTGCAGGTTCATCACACCAACCCTGAGCCAGCGTGTGCTGCCGTTGACCGTGTAACCGACACCGGGCAGCAGCACCACCGTCAGCAAAGCGAAGCCCAGCAACGCCATCAACGGACCCAGGCTCTGCCAGACGTGCATTGGCACGAACAAGCACAGGAATGCAGCGACACCGCCGATTATCGCAGCGACAAGCTGACGCTCTACATAAAAGAACGGCTGCCCCGCCGCGCCATCGGAAACCGTGATCGACGCCGATGCGAGAATAATGAGACCGCCCAGCAACAGCACCAGTGAAATCGTCAGCAAGACGCTGTCGAGTTGCAATGGTGTGCGCAACCTGGCCGGAAAAGGCATCGTTGTACTGCTTACGCTCACGCCGCAAGGCTCCTGGTGATCTGGCAAAAATGCTCGCCGCGTTGCTGATAGTTCTGGTATTGATCGAAGCTGGCGCAAGCCGGCGCGAGCAACACCGTGTCGCCCGGCTGGGCGAGTTCCGCTGCTTTTTGAACGGCTGCTTTCATATCACCCGCCATGACGACCGGAGCCAGCAGGTCAAAAGCATCGCCCAAAAGGGGCGCGTCCCGACCGATCAGGACTGCCGCCCGCAGCTTGGCGCAAACGGCTTTCGCGAATTCGGCGAAGTCGCCACCCTTGCCATCACCACCGGCAATCAGCACGACAAGCCCCGGCAGTGATTCGACTGCCGCAGCTGCCGCGCCGACGTTGGTAGCCTTCGAATCGTTGATGTAATCGACGCCCTTGCGCCGCCGGACGAACTGCATACGGTGCGGCAGGCCTGGAAATTCGTGCAGTACCTGCAACATCGGCGACAGATCCAGGCCCAACAGTTCACCCGCTGCCAGAGCCGCAAGGGCATTCGCCTGGTTGTGCACGCCGACCAGAACCATGTCGGCAGTCGAAAGTAACAGTTGGTCGCCTCGTGCCAGGAACGATTGACCTTCTTCGTTTCTGATCCCGTACTGACCTTGCGCCGGCTGATCCAGGCCGAAGCTGACAGACGGCAGAGACTCCGGCACGCGATTTGCGGCCGTTTCGTCCTGGCGATTGAAGACCGCGGAGGCGGCTTCGTCGAATATCCTGTATTTCGCCTCCCGGTACTCCTCGACGCTCCCGTGCCAATCGAGATGGTCCGGCGAGATATTCAGCAGGACGGCAACTTTCGC
>Ga0224510_10000843_pt1 | contig 21641 bp, 23 predicted proteins | sample SF_May12_sed_USG_FD_170161 | JGI IMG/M metagenome (GOLD analysis project Ga0224510, IMG submission 170161) | Sediment microbial communities from San Francisco Bay, California, United States - SF_May12_sed_USGS_4_1 | ecosystem: Environmental > Aquatic > Marine > Sediment | place: USA: California... | reverse complement strand
GTCCTGACGTCCACAACCCTGGGTAGAGGACGTCGCTCAGCGAAGTCCTCAGCCCGCGGATTGGCCGAACGAGGGGGTCGAGAGCCCCTTGCCGTCTGAGAGGCGGGGCGGAGACGCGGCTGTCTATGCTGCGCCCGTGGCGCTGGCGGTATCACTCAAAGGAATCACCAAACGCTTCCCCGGCGTGGTGGCAAACGACAACATCACGTTCGACGTCGAGGAAGGCACGATTCACGCGCTGGTCGGCGAGAACGGAGCCGGCAAGTCGACGCTCATGAAGATCCTCTACGGCATGCAGCAGGCCGACGAGGGAACCATGACCGTGAACGGAACTCCGGTCCACTTCCGTTCGCCCACCGATGCCATCGCAGCCGGAATCGGCATGGTTCATCAGCACTTCCAGCTGGCATCAAACTTCACCGTCCTCGAGAACATCATCCTGGGGATGGAGCCCGGCCGGGGAACCATCGACTTCGACGGAGCCCGCGAGAAACTCGTGAAACTCGAAGAAGCCTACGGGCTCGACGTCGATCCCGATGCTTACGTCTCCGAGCTGGCCGTGGGGGAGAAGCAGCGCATCGAGATCTTGAAGGTCCTCTATCGGGGTGCCCGCATCCTGATTCTCGACGAGCCGACCGCCGTGCTCGTCCCCCAGGAAGTGACCGAGTTGTTCGAGAACCTTCGCCACCTCAAGGCGGAGGGGGTCACGATCATCTTCATCAATCACAAGCTCGATGAGGTACTCGCCCTCGCAGACCGGATCACAGTCATCCGCCGCGGCCGCACGATCGACACAGTCGACCCCAACGACGTCACGACGAAGGACTTGGCCGAGCTCATGGTGGGAAGCGAACTGCCCACACCGAGTATCGAAGCGCGAGACATCCCCGACGAACGGGTCCTCGAAGTGGTCGGGCTCGGGCTGAAGGCCACCGAAGGCCGCGATCGGCTGACCGATGTGTCGTTCTACGTCCGCCGGGGTGAGATCGTCGGCATCGCCGGGGTCGAGGGCAACGGCCAATTGGAGCTCCTCGAGACGATCATTGGCATGCGAACCCAGACGTCTGGCACGGTCACGCTCAATGGCGAGAACATCGACGGCTGGACCACCGCCGAGCGCCTCGACAAGGGTATGGGATACATTCCCGAGGACCGGCACACCCACGGGCTGTTGCTGCCGGCACCTCTGTGGGAAAACGCCATGTTGGGACATCAGCGGACGCCCCCCTACGGCAACGGGTTCCTCATCAACCCGAAGGGCGCTCGGGAAAAGACACAGGAGATCGTCGACAAATACGACGTCCGCACCGTCGGTGTCGAGGTTGCGGCGCTTGCGCTGTCGGGCGGCAACCAGCAGAAGCTCCTCTTCGGACGTGAGATGGAAGCAAAGCCCGACCTGTTGATCGCCGCCCAACCGACGCGAGGCATCGATGTCGGTGCCCAGGCGGCCATCTGGGGACAACTTCGAGAGGCTCGGAGTGCCGGGATGGGCGTGCTGTTGGCGTCGGCGGACTTCGAGGAACTCCTCGGCCTGAGTGACCGACTGTACGTCATCTTCGAGGGTCGTCTCGTGGCCGAACTGGATCCGAAGGCCGTCACACCCGAGGTCTTGGGCAAACACATGACTGGAGCCGAGGTATGAGCCTGGGAAAACGACTGTTCGCGGTGCTCGGAGCACCGGTGATGGCCCTCGTTGCCGGGCTGCTCTTCTCTTCGATCGCTCTGCTTCTCATCGATGAGAGCCCGACCAATGCCTTCAGCGCGATGTGGCAGTACGGCGTCTACAACGGTGATACGGGGGGCATCCAGTGGGCGTCGATCATCGAGATTCTCAATCAGGCGGTTCCCCTGTTCTTCGCCGGGCTCGCCGCGGCGATCGGGTTCCGGATGGGACTGTTCAACATCGGAGTCGAGGGTCAATACCTGATCTCGGCACTGGTGGCCGTGTACCTGGGTGCGAAGTTCTCGGTATGGGCGCCGATTCACGTTCTCATCATTCTGGTGATCGCCATGCTCACTGGCGCGGCGTGGGCTGGAATCGCCGGCCTTCTCAAAGTCAAGCGCAACGTGAACGAGGTCATATCGACCATCATGTTGAACTACATCGCCTTCAACCTCATCTCGTGGCTGTTCTTCAACTATTGGCGTGACGAACGATCGGTCGGTGCTCTCAACATCGTCACGACGCCACTTCCGGAAACTGCATGGTTGCCGTCGCTCAACCCGGTCCTGGAGGCGTTCGGAGTCAACCCGCGGCGTGCGGAGCTGTCGAGTCTCGTGATCCTGGCAGTGATCGTCGGGTTCGCATTCTGGTTCATGCTCAACCGCACCCAGTTCGGATACGACCTGAGGGCGTCGGGCACGAGCGCGCCCGCCGCACAGGCTTCGGGAGTCAAGGCGAAAGCCATGATTCTTCGGGCCATGTTGATCTCGGGTGGCCTCGCAGGGCTGGTGGGCATGCTCACAATCCTCTCGGAGACGCACCAATACGCAACGGACTTCCCCAAGAACTACGGATTCGATGGAATCGCCGTTGCGCTCATCGGTCGTAACAGCGCGGGGGGAGCTGCCCTGGCGGCGCTGTTGTTCGGCTTTCTCCGTAGGGGTGGCCAGGCGCTTCTGAGTGAGCAGATACCTGTGGAGATCATCAACATCATGACCGGTTCGATCATCCTGGCTGCGGTCATCGCCTTTGCGATGGTCAATCGGTGGGCTCAGAACGAAGAGACGAAGGCGCTGTCGGCCGCAGTGGAGGCCAAGGAGCTGGAAACGGCATGACGATCAGCCAGGAAGCTCGACCGGAGGCTCCGCAGCCAAAGAGTCTCGTGAAATCGTTCTTCACGAACCGGGTGTTCGTGTCGGCTCTCATCGCCATGTCGCTTTTCTCGCTGATACGGATCCTCACGGGCACCGCCGAGATGTCGTCGTTCCAGAGTTGGGGGGCGATGTTACGGCTGGCGGTGCCGATCCTTCTGGCCGGTCTGGGTGGCTTGTACGCCGAGCGAGCGGGCGTCGTCAACATCGGCCTCGAGGGAATGATGATCCTCGGCACGTGGTTCGCCGGGTACGGTGCCTTCGCTTGGGGTCCATGGCGCGGCATCTTGTTCGGGATGGTCGGCGGGCTCATCGGTGGCGCGCTCCACGCCCTGGCTACTGTCACGTTCAAGATCGATCATATCGTGTCGGGCGTCGCCATCAACATCATCGGCGCAGGGATGGGGCGATTCCTGAGCACCGTGTTCTATGTGGGACGGACGGATGCCGGCGTGACTCAGTCCCCGCGGATGACCGGCTCGGTCGAGCGATTCACGGTGCCGATACTCGCCGACGTCTTCAAGGCGATGGAAGACACCGACTGGTTCCTCATCGGGGACATCGGTGGGATCCTGCACGGGTGGACGAGGAACATCTCCTGGTTCACGCTGCTGGCGTTCTTGCTCGTCCCGGCGTCGATTTACCTGCTCTGGCGAACCAAGTTCGGTCTGCGGCTGCGGTCGACGGGTGAGAATCCGTGGGCCGCCGAGTCGCTCGGTGTCCGGGTGTACACCTACAAGTGGGTCGCCGTACTGATCTCCGGTGCACTGGCGGGCATGGGTGGCGCCTATCTGGTCACGGAGCAGGCCGGGCTGTACCGCGAGGGCATGACTGGTGGTCGAGGATTCATCGGCTTGGCCGCCTTGATATTCGGGAACTGGCGTCCCGCCGGTGTTGCCACGGGTGCGGCGATCTTCGGCTACGGCCTGACGCTTCAGCTGCGGGGAGAGAGCGCCGCAGTGCGTGCCCTGCTCCTGTTCGCGGGAATCGGCTTGCTGCTCTACGCCCTGTGGCAGTTCCGATCGCGTGGTGTCAATTCGTTGTTGTCCTGGATTGGCGGCGTATTGCTCATCGTGGCCTACTTCATGGTCGAGGAGATCCCGGCCGAGTTCATCGCCATGGCACCGTACGTCCTCACGCTGATCGTGATCTCCCAGGCCGCGGGTCGGCTCCGCATGCCCGCCGCCGACGGCATCCCGTACCGTCGCGGCGAGGCGCACTAGGGCCTCGCTTCGCTCGGGCAAGTCAGCAAGTCGATCGGCTCTGCCGGCCCTCGTTCCCCCCTCTGTCGCTTGCCGCGACACCTGTCCCGCTCTGGAGGGAACAGAGGGTCCTCGCTTCGCTCGAGACTGGAGGCTGGCGACTGGCGGCTGGCGACTGGCGACTGGCCCCTTATCCGCCTGTTGTGGAGGTGGCTTCGGATGACGGGGTCGTCGACGGGGTGGTCGGCGTGGCGCCCGTGTTGGCAGGGTTACCGAGGACCTGGATCTCGGCGATCGCGAAGTCCTCGAAGACATTGCCTTCCGTACCCACCGATACGTGCGGATCGGTGATCTCGATCGTGAGGGTGAAAGTCGGGAGAGAGACGTATGGGATCACTTTCGAGCCGGGCTCGTTGGGGATCTCGGTCGGAAGGGGGATGTCGGTGTCGTCCGAGATCGACACCCGGTTGGCCTTGTAGTTCTGTGCAAACCGAGTGGGGTCCTTGATGTTGGTCCACACGATCGATCGAACCGAGACCTGCTCGGCGAACTTGAGCACGATCACTGGATTCGTTCCATCCGGGAGGTCGGTCCACGTGAACTGGAACTCGCCGGTCCGTTCGGCGTCACCGTCGATCAACTTGCCGCATTCGAATCCGGCGATCGCCTCCAGGGTTGCGTCTGAAGTGAGCTTGCAGTCGACATCGAGAATGGTCAGCGGCTGCGGCTCCACCCGGGCCGTGGTCGTCGACTGTATGGCGGCCACGGTGGTGGTGCTTGCGGCGTCGTCGTCACCGAACACATTGGCGATCACGACGGCGATGATCACGACGAGCAGGACGGCGCTGATTCCCATAGCGGCCCGGACGCCTGCAGTCGTCTGGACGGCGGGCCGTGGTGCGACGGGCAGCGCTCCCTGGGCGAGCCGGGCACCGCAATTCTCGCAGTGGCGGTTCGAAGCCGGATTGGGCGAACCACACGATGGGCACTGGGTCTCTTGTCGAGGGATCCGCGCAGTCTGGGAATCGGCGGGGGGAGCCTCTCCGAGCGAGAACTGCTCGAACTCTTCGCCGTTCCCTCCGGGAAGGGGATCGACCCAGGAACCGCACGTTGGGCAGAATTGTTCGTCGCCGACCGTGGCGCCGCAGTTGTCGCAGATGTGTCCGGCCATGTCGTCTTTCGCAAGGGGCAAGGTATTGTGCCACGGCCGTGCACCTGTGGGCTATCAGACCGACCGAGACGTGGGGTGTTGGTTCCATCGTAGGAGCCTTGTTCCTGCTCGCGCTCGCGGCCGGCACGATATGGGTGCTCTCGAGGCGCTCTTTCGGCGACGAGTGACATCCGCCGCAGTTTCCTGTCACAGCCTGTCCCTACGATGGGTCCATGGTCTATTCGTGCGCCGCGTGCGGCTACAGAGGCTCGAAGTGGATGGGTTTCTGCCCTCAGTGCAAGAACCCGGAACCACTCGTCGAGGAAGTCTCGCGACCGCCTCGCATCGCAGGACTGGCGCCCACGCCCGTGCAGCTCACGAAGGTGGGCGCCGAGCGCTTCGACCGGCGTCTGACCGGCCTCGGCGAACTCGATCGGGTTCTCGGTGGCGGCCTGGTGGAGGGCTCGGTCATCCTCTTGGGGGGCGAGCCAGGTGTCGGCAAGTCGACGTTGCTGCTGCAGGCAGCGGGACGCCTGGCGGCGGGCGGCGCCAGGACGCTGGTTGCCAGCGCCGAGGAGTCTGCTGAACAGGTCGGGTTGCGGGCGAGCCGGCTCGGCGTGGCGAGCGATGACGTCCTCTTGCTCGCCGATGACGACGTCGACCGGGTCATCGCAGCCGCGGAGGAGTGCCGGCCCGAGGTCCTGATCATCGATTCGATACAGACGGTTGGTGTCCCCGATGTCGACTCTGCTCCGGGTGGGGTCACCCAGGTCCGGGAGAGCGCGGCACGCCTCATCCGGTTCGCGAAGTCCTCGGGTATCGCCACGGTCTTGGTCGGACACGTCAACAAGGAAGGCGGCCTTGCCGGCCCCAAATTGTTGGAGCACATGGTGGACGTCGTGCTGTCACTCGAGGGTGACCCCGATCGGGGATTCCGCGCCCTCCGTAGTTTCAAGAACCGCTTCGGAGCCACCCACGTCGTCGCCTTGTTCGACATGCAGTCAGAAGGCATGTCCGAGGTCGCCGATCCTTCAGTCGCGTTCCTCGCGGAATGGCAGTCCGATGTTCCAGGGACCGTGGTGTTCCCGGCGGTCGAAGGGCGTCGGGCCGTCATGATGGAGATCCAGGCTTTGGTTTCGCCAACCACACTTGCTCAACCGCGGAGATCTGTGCGCGGGGTCGAAGCGGCCAGGGTCCATCAGCTGCTCGCGGTGCTCGAACGACACTGCAGGATCAAGTTGTCCGATCAAGAGGTGTTCGTCAACGTGGTTGGTGGATGGCGCGTGGAGGAGCCGGCGTGTGACCTGCCGGTCGCGCTGGCAATCGCCTCCTCCGCGTGGGACGTTGCCCTCGGTTCCACCGCCGCGTGGGGGGAGATCGGGCTCGCGGGAGAAGTGCGTGCCGTCCCCTTCGATCTGAGAAGGCGAGAGGAGTCGGAGCGGGTTGGAGTGAAGACGGTCGTGGCTCCGGGCACGGATTCGAGGTTGCGGCTGTGTGACGCGGTGCGAGCTGCCTTGGACGCTGTGAGCTGATACGCTCATCCATCGTGGCTGGGAACACTTCGACGACCATCGCGACCCTGGAACGTCTTGCTCCGGGGACACCCCTGCGGATCGGGATAGAGCGCATACTGCAGGCCGGAAAGGGCGCGCTGATCGTGTTGGGGGCGGGGCCTTCCATCGACGAGATCTCGAGCGGCGGATTCACGCTCCAGAAATCGACCTACAGCGCGGCGCGACTCGCAGAACTCGCCAAAATGGACGGTGGGATCATCCTCGACAGCCACGCAACGGTGATCCATCGCGCCAACGTCCACTTCGTCCCTGATTCTTCGATTCCGACGGATGAGACCGGTTCGCGGCATCGCACTGCCGAGCGGATCGCCCGACAGACAAAGGTGCCGGTGGTGGCGGTGAGCGAGGGCCGGAGAGTCGCCACCCTTTACATCGATGGCGAGAAGATCGAGCTGCCGAGCCCTACGGCGATCGGCGCGCGAGTCAACCAGGAGCTGCAGAACCTCGACAGGCTGCGGCGCCAGCTGAACGAGGCCGAAGCGTTGCTCACGAACCTCGAGGTGTCCGGGATGGCGACGTACCGGGCCGTCACCACCCTGCTTCAGCGAACCGAACTCGTGCGTCGGGTGGGGGTTGCCATCGAACGGCTCGCGGTCAGCATGGGCGACGAGGGCCGGCTGGCGTCGGTGCAGATCTCGGACATGCTGCGAGGCGTTGGCCACGTCCGCGACCTCGCTCTCGCCGACTACCTCGCCCGCAGGTCGTCGGTGGCCAAGGCGGCCGCGGGACTGGAGGAACTCAGCGATCCCGAGCTGGTCGACCCCACCCGTGTGGCGAGGGCCGTCGGCTTCACCGAACTCGATTTTCTCGTCCAACCTCGGGGGCTGCGGGTCATGTCGAAGGCGGGTCGCATCCCCGAACAGGTACGCGACGCCACGGTTCGCCACTTCCGGAGTTTCGAACGGCTCATAACCGCCGCCGTGGAGGAGCTGGAACGAGTCGACGGTGTCGGAGAAGTGCGGGCCCGTCAGCTCCGGTACTACTTCGACCGGCTGCTCGCCGCCGCCGAAACGTGGTCCCCGCAGGGTGTGTGACCGGTCCGGCTCGCTTCGTCGGAGGCTCGGGTAGAATGAGCGGCCTTCTATGACCGCCAAGAAAACAACCACCTCGTCCAGCCGCGCCTCCAAGAGCTCCAAGTATGGGGTGGGCGACAAAGTCGTCCACCCGCAGCACGGGGCAGCGACGATCGCCAAGAAGGTGAAGCAGGAGTTCGCCGGCGAGAAGCGCGACTACTACGTGCTCGACATCGCCACCGAGCAACTCACTGTGATGGTGCCGGTGGACAAGATCGAGGAAGTGATCCGCCCGATCATCTCGAAGACCCAAGCTCGCAACGTGCTGTCCGTCCTGAAAGACGAGCCACAGGAGGCGGGTTCCAACTGGAGCCGCTGGTACAAGGTCCTCAACGAGAAGATGACCTCGGGTGACATCTTTCAAGTGGCCGAGGTGGTTCGGGACCTCAACTTCGCCCAGCAGACGAAGGGCATCTCACCGGCACTGAAGCGCATGCTCTCGCGGGCCCGATTGACACTCACGTCCGAACTCGAATTCGCTCTCGACATCGACGACGAAGAGGCCGTCAAGCGCCTCGACCGCGCCCTTCCGGTCTTCGATCCCATCGAGTGACGATTCTCGAGGTGCTCCGTTCTTCGCCCGAGCCCCCATCGGCTTCGCATCGGAGTTGGTATCGGAGACTCAACGAGCTCTCGACGTCCCACGACCCGCTCGATGTTGCCCGTCTCGCCCGCGACCTCAACGGTCGGGCCGACTCACCCGCCCTACTGAGAATGGCGGTGAGCGCCCGCCGTCGCCTGATACCTCCGGTGGCCGCCGAGGCCGGGGTCGACGATTCGGAGGCCGCGATGCTCATCGAATCGGCGTTGAGCGGGTCGTGACGACGCGAACCGCGTTCGGAATGGACGTCCATCGGCTCGGCGGACCACCACCGGTCCTGCTGGGAGGCGTGGTGGTGGACGCCCAGGAAGGCGTCGTTGCCACTTCAGATGGGGACGTAGCCGCCCATGCGGTCTGCGATGCCATCCTCGGCGCCGCGGTTCTCGGTGACTTGGGCCAGCACTTCCCTTCGTCGGATCCCCGCTGGCACGACGTGTCGTCGCTCGACCTTCTCCGCACGTGTGTGCGGATGGCGGGCGATCGGGGAGTGGTCCTCTCATTCGCAGACGTCACGGTCGTGGCGCAGTCCATCCGGGTCTCTCCCCACAGGGACGGAATTCGAGCCGGCCTCGCCGGCGCACTCGGGCTTGGTGTCCAGCAGGTGTCTGTGAAGGCCACAACCACTGATGGGCTCGGATTGACGGGACGGGGTGAGGGGATCGCCGCGTTAGCCGTGGTCACCGTCGACGTTTCTTGACTGCTACGGCGCTCCCTATCATCCGCCGTCGCATGTCGATCAAGGTCTTCAACACGCTCGGCCGTCGCGTCGAGGATTTCGAACCGCAGGAATCCGGCAAAGTCGGGATGTACATCTGTGGCCCGACCGTCCAGTCCGAACCGCATCTCGGTCATGGTCGCTTCGCCGTCGTGTTCGACATGATTCGTCGCTACCTGGAGTGGCGAGGCTTCGAGGTCACCTACGTTCGCAACATCACCGACGTGGAGGACAAGATCATCGCCGCCGCCATCGAGTCGGGCGAGTCGATGGCCGAGCGGGCCGAGCGGATGGCGGGGATCTTCCATGGCGTCTTCGACGCCCTCGGCGTGCGCCCGCCCGATGTGGAACCGAAGGCCACCGAGCACATCCCCGAGATGCTCTCGATGATCGCGGAACTGATCGACCGTGGTCTCGCCTACCCGGCCGAGAACGGCGACGTGTACTTCTCCGTGCGGACCCTGGAGAGCTACGGCCGCCTGTCTGGACGCAAGGTCGACGAACTGCGATCGGGGGCGAGGGTCGAGGTTTCCGACATCAAACACGACCCGCTCGATTTTGCGGTGTGGAAGGCCGCCAAGCCCGGCGAGCCGGCTTGGGACGCCCCGTGGGCGCCGGGGCGCCCGGGCTGGCACATCGAGTGTTCGGCGATGGCGAAGAGGCACCTCGGTGTCACCTTCGACATCCACGGCGGGGGAGCGGACCTGATCTTCCCCCATCACGAGAACGAGATCGCTCAGTCGGAGGGTGCCAACGGGGCACTGTTCGCCCGCTATTGGCTTCACAACGGGATGGTCAATCTCGGCGGCGAGAAGATGTCGAAGTCCACCGGCCACCTGATCGACCTCCAAGAGGCGATCGAGTTGTTCGGTGGGCGTGCCGTGAGACTCTTCTACCTCCGGGCTCACTATCGGTCCCCGCTCGAGTTCTCCGAGGAACTCTTGCGCGACGCCCAAACGGCGTTGACCCGTGTCGATCGCCTGCTCGAGCGGATCGGGCCGGACCCAGGAGAACCGGATGCCGAGGTGCTGGACCGATTCCGTGAGGCGATGGACGAAGACTTCGCGACTCCCGAGGCGTTGGGTGTTCTCTTCGACGCCGTCCGCGAAGCGAATCGAGAGCTCGACGAAGGCATCCCAACCGGCGCGATCGCCGAGGCGGTACGCGTGATGGTCGACGTGCTCGGTCTGGCCGCGGTCGAGGGAAAGCTCGACGACCTGGCTGCGCCCGTTTCGGATCTCGCCGCGGAGCTGGGTGTTGATGCGCAGGGTTCGATCGAAGAGATACTCGACCGGCTGGTCGCGCATCGGTCCGAGGCGAGGGCCTCGAAGGATTTTGCCTTGAGCGACACGATCCGCGACCGTTTGGCGCAGATCGGCATCACCGTGGAGGACGGAGCCGATGGCAGCCGCTGGATTCGGCGATAGCGTCGAAGGGCTCCATGCGGTCGCCGCCGCACTGGAGGCTGGTCGCGTCACGAAGCTCTTCTTCGAGCGAGGCCGGGGAGACGAACTCGCCGAACAGGCCCAGGCTGCCGGAATTTCTGTGTCTGTTTCCGACGATGTGCGTCCGCTTGCCCGCACCACGGCTCCCCAAGGTGTGGTCGCCCGGTGTACACCGATCCGTTTCACGGCCCTCGACGATCTGGTTGCCGAGGCCACGCCTGCGGCGCTCGTGATGGTCGATCATGTCGAGGACCCTCACAACGTGGGCGCCATCGCACGCAGCGCCGTGGCGGCAGGCGTACCGCGACTCGTCGTTCCTGGCCGGAGGGCCGCCCCGCTCGGTGCCGCTGCCTTCAAGGCCGCGGCCGGTGCGCTCGAACGGTGCCGGGTCGCCCAGGTCTCATCGATCGCCGATGCCGTCGGTCAGTGCAAGCGTCTGGACGTGTGGACGATCGGTTTGGATGCGTCCGGCGATGATTCGTTGTTCAATCATCCCCTCCTGAACCAACCCGTGGCGGTCGTCGTCGGTGGGGAGACGGGTTTGCACCGGCTGGTCCGCGACCGGGTGGACGTGGTGGCGTCGATCCCCATGGCGTCGGGTACCGAGAGTTTGAACGCGTCTGTTGCGGCGGCGCTGGCCTGTTTCGAAATCCTCCGTTCCCGATCCTGAGGCGGCTACTCGTCGACCATCCAAACGCCGGGCCAAGCGGCGGTATCCTGTCCATCACGCTGGCGTAGCTCAGTTGGCCAGAGCAGCTGACTTGTAATCAGCAGGTCGTGGGTTCGAGTCCCACCGCCAGCTCCACTCACATCATCGAGAAGCCCCCGTGTTTGCGGGGGCTTCTGTCATCTGCCGCCGATGTCGATGCCGCGTGAACGGTCCCTGGGCCGCGGTTGGGCCGCGGGAGTTCGAGTCCGGATGTCTTCGAGTCGTCGGATGAGGTGGTCGATGTCTGAGGGGAAGAGGTGGGTGTAGCGGTCCATTGTGACGGTGATGGAGGAGTGACCGAGATGGGTTTGGACGGCTTTGGGGTTTGCGCCGGCGGCGATGAGGAGGCTGGCGCAGGTGTGGCGGAGGTCGTGGATGCGGAGGCCCTCGGGGAGTCCGGTCTTCTCGACGGCGGGGTACCAGATCCGCCGCCGGAAGTTGCCGTTGCGGAGCGGTGCACCATCCGGTGAGGTGAACACGAGGGCGTCGGGTTCGTTGGGCTCGTGTTGGGTGAGGTGCTCGTCGAGCAGATCACGGAGGAATCGGGGGATGCCGATGATGCGGCTGCGATGGTTCTTGGTGGGCCCGTAGTGGAGTTCGCCTCCGACTTCTGACACCGATTCGGCCACCTCGATGCGGGACCTGGTGAGGTCACACCGTCCTCCTCGCAGTGCGGCAGCTTCTCCCCAGCGGAGTCCGCCGTAGGCGAGCAGATAGACGAGAGTCCCATAGGGCTGACGGATGGTGGCGGCGAGTTCGTCGACTTGGTCGGCGTCGAGGAACAGCATCTGCGGTTCGGGTTGCCGCGGGGTGCGCACTCGGTCGACCGGGTTGGTCGCCAGGTGGCCGGTGTCGACGGCAAGGGTCAGCATGCTGTTGAGGACCTGGCGGGCCTGCCGTATCCCGGAGGGACCGAGACCCGCAGCTTGGAGATCGGCGATCCATTCCTCGACCGCCATCCGGTCGATGTGGCGCAGCTGGTAGCGGCCGAAGGCGGGGAGGACGTGGACATCGAGGTGCGACTGGTAGCCGGCGAGGGTCTTGGGTTTGAGATGAGTCTTGGTTCGGAGCCACCGTTCGGCCCACTCGGCGAGGGTGGTGTGAGAGAGGCGGGGGTCGGTCCAGTCGCCGCGGATGAGGTCGGCTTGGACAGTGGCCGCGAACCGGTCGGCGTCGGCCTTGCGTGCGAAACTCTTGGATCGTTCCCGGCCGGTGGGGTCGCGGTAGCGGACCCGCCAGGGTTTGGGGCGATCGGGTCGTTTCTCGATGTGGGCCATGGACTTCGATCCGCCGCGTGGAGGTGACCTTGTGTGGTGCCTCCGAGGATGCGATGGCACCCTGTCATCCCAATGCCATTTCGATGCCACTCACGGTGTTTCGCCAGGTCAGGGCCGCAATTCGGGGTCCGCTGAGGTTTGCGGGTGGAGGGCGGCTGACAGGGTTGTTGACACTCGGGGGAGAGGGTCATCCAGTGATGTGGTGGCCATGGAACGAATCAGCGACCTCGATTGGATCAATGAGCGGGTGGATGGCGGCCGTGGCCCGCGGGCTGACCACCCGGAGCCATCTGCTGTTCGGGTGGTGACGCTCGCAACCCCAGGTCGCCTGCCCAGGAAATCGCCATGACCTCGACGCCTTCCTATGAACGACGTCTCGATCACACGACGGACGCGACGACACCTCTCGCACTCGCTGCCCAGAGGAACCGATTCGCCGACCCAGGGACCGATCCTCCAGCCAGCCGAGTCCAGACGCGCATCGCGCACCGCACCCTGTCAGTTCCACACGCACGTGCAACAAGTTGCGGGATGTCTACATGTAGACGGAGGAGACGATGACCGACATCGACCGTGGCGTTCTGGCCACGATCGACCGCAAGCTGTTGGCCGGTTTGGGACAGGACGAAACGGATCGGATGGTGAGGGTGCCGGTGACGGCGGCCAAGTGTTCGACGTGGAAGCGCTACTGCGACACGGCCGGAGTCTCGATGGGTCGTGCCATCGCCATGTTGATCGATCGGGAACTGGTCAGCGTGTTCGGTGATCAGACCGACGATCACCTGCCGGCGTTTGAACTGGCCGCACGGCAGGAGCAGGTCACTCGCCGAGAGGAGAAGGCGGCGGTTGTCGAAGGACGCCTCCAGGCGTGGAACGCCCACCTCCGCGCGAGGGAGAACGAGCTCGAGACCCGAGAGCGGCGAGTCGAGTTCGCAGTGAAGACGAGTGCCCACCCAGTTGAGGCGGAGACCAAAGTCGGTCGCAACGAACGCTGTCCATGCGGGTCTGGCCTAAAGTACAAGCACTGTCACGGTCTGCCCGGCCGATGACGCCGGGCTTGCCAGATAATGGGTCGCTAGCGCAGATTGCCGGATCTCGCGCTGTCAAGGGTGCGCGAGATCGGTTTGGGCGGTGAGTGATCTGGGCGGTCTGGCAGAACACTCAGCGAACTCGAGACACTACCTCGGGTCAGCCACTCCGGGACGAGCCGCCGATGAACAAGCGCTTCTAGCTCGGTGCGGGCCGACGTGGAGCCGATGACGATGATCGGCCCTTCGACCACCGGGCTCTCGTGCGCAAGGTAGTCGCCCAGCCACTGCTGCTCGGTGCCCATGAGATGCGACTTCTGGGCGTGATGGGCGCCGATGTTGATGACGGTGCCACCGGGATCTTCGGCTATGCGCCGCTCGACCAGTTGTTTGATGAGTTCCTCCCGTGACCTGGCCCCCTCGTTGTCGTCTTCCTTGCGCTGTTCCCGGATTTCGATGCTGACCGCCTCCACCTCGACCATTTCCGCCACCTGACCGTAGCGAAACTCGCCCCGATCTCGATGAGGGTGGAGCGTCGGTCGGTGGGGTGTGGTGCCCGTTTGACAAGGCCTGCGTTCTCGAGGCGGTCGAGGCGGCCGGTGATGCCGGATGCGCTGATCATGACTCGGTCGGCGAGGTCTTAGGGACGGAGCGGGGTGGGGTGGGCGCGGCGTAGCGCTGCCAGGACTTCGTAGTCGCCGTGGACGTCGAACCTTGATTGTCTGCCCATCGCGGGTTGCCCGTCGGTCATCTCCGCCGTGTCTGCGTCATGGATCGTTCAGGCCCGGCGGGATGAAGCCGGCTTCATACGCGATCGCGACTGCATGTACCCGGTCGCGGGCGCCCAGTTTGGTGAGGATGTGAGAGACGTGGGACTTGACGGTTGCTTCTCCTATGAACACCGATTCGCCGATTTCGGCATTGGTGAGGCCTCGCGCAACCCACAGCAGCACCTCGCGTTCGCGGTCGGTGAGGAGCTTGATGCGCTCCTGCATCTGCCGGTCGATGGGCCGCTCGGACACGACCCGTTGGATGAGCATCCGGGTGACGGCCGGAGCGAGCAGAGCATCCCCCTTTGCAGCCACGCGCACGGCGTGGACGAGCTCGCCGGGTGAGAGGTCCTTCAGGACGAACCCGCTTGCGCCTGCCTCGAGGGCGGCATATACATACTCGTCATCCTGAAATGTGGTGAGTACCACCACCCGGATCGGGAGGGCGGTGTCGAGCGAAGTGATCGCTCTCGTGGCCTCGATGCCGTCCATCCGAGGCATTCGGATGTCCATCAACATCACGTCCGGACGAAGCGACCGTGCGGAGGCGATGGCCTCGATGCCGTCCGCGGCTTGACCGACAACCTCCATGTCCGGCTGGTTGTCGAGGATCATGGCGAATCCTGCTCGTACGAGCTCCTGGTCGTCGACGACGACGACGCGAATCCTCATGAGGAGGTCCCGGTTGGTATCCGCGCTTCCACCCTGAATCCGCCTGCAGCGATCGGGCCGGCGCTGAACATGCCGCCGAACATGGAAACTCGCTCCCGCATCCCGATGAGCCCCCGCCCTTCGTGATCGGCCTCCGGCGCTTCGGCTCCCAACCCGTCGTCCACGACGATGAGGTCCACCACACCGTCTCGCCGGGTCAACGCGATGTTGACGGTCGCGGCCGGCCCACCGTGTGACAGCGTGTTGGTGAGCGCCTGCTGAACGATTCGGAATACGGTCAGCGAGACATCTTCGGGTAGACCGCTGAACCCACCGATCCGCTCCAGCGCCACCGGCAGCCCTGCCTCGCGGAACTCGGCCACGAGGTCATCGATGTCGCTGATTCCCGGTGCCGGGTGCCGCCGGGACTCATCACCATTGCGGACGACCACCATCCGACGAACCTCCGCTAGTGCCCGGCGCGCCGCGTCTTGGATCGTGACGAGTGACTGGCGTGTGAGGTCCGGTCGTGTATCGAACACCTCTTGGGCGGCCCCTGCCTGAACCACGATCAGGCTCATCGTGTGCGCCCAGACATCGTGGAGGTCGCGCGCGATCCTCGATCTCTCGTCGAGGACCGCCCGCTCTGCCCGCCGTTCCTGTTCCTGTTCGAGCAGCACCGCACGCTCTTCGAGAGCGATCTGGTATTGGCGTCGCGTGTAGGCGAGTTCTCCGAAGAATCCCGCTCCGAACCAGTTGATGGTCATGACAGCCACGAGGAAGACGGGCAGGCGTTCGAGCAGCGCCGCTGCGGTGAACCCGATTGCGACAACGGCCACGGCGACCCACCGAATGGTGTTGGCGGCCGGCCGGCGGGCATGGGCGCCGACTGCGTAAACGGAGATGAGAGCGGCCAACTGGACGCCGGTGACGAGGGAGTAACCGAGTAGGAACCGCCCTAAGAACCCAACGCCATTCATGACGAAGACTGGAATCGGGTTGGTTCGTCGCCATACCACGGGGAATACCGCCAGGAGGAGGAGCGCGAAGGCGAGCACGTCGGGATCTCGAGTCGAGATCTGATCGTTCAGCTGGAACGGGAAGACGAGGTCTTCGAGAACCGACAGCACCAGAAGCACGACCATGAAGGCGACGTCGAACGCCGGCGGGCGGGGAACGACGAGTCGGCCGAGACTGGGCACGTCACGATCGTATCGCTTGCGCACCCGGGTTTCCGGGTGTTCATGAGGGGGGACCCGAAGGTCCCCCCTCGTGTCGCGTGAGGCGGTGTCAGCCGTGGACCGGCTCCAGAGCCGGCTCGGTGTCGGACTCGAACACCGCCCCCTCGATGTCGATTCGAGGGAGCCACTCCAGCCATCGGGGCAGGTACCAGTTGCGATCGCCCAACAACGCCATCGCCGCAGGGACGAGTACCGAACGCACGATGGTGGCGTCGAGGACGACCGCCACCGCCAGGCCGACCCCCATCTGCTGGAACATCACCAGAGATCCGGCGGCAAACCCCCCGAACACCGCCACCATGATCAGGGCGGCGCCTGTGATGATCGAGCCGGTCGACCCCAACCCGAACGCCACCGAGCCGGTGTTGTCGCCGGTGAGGTCATAGTTCTCCTTGATCCGGCTGAGAAGGAAGATGTGGTAGTCCATGGAGAGCCCGAACAGCACAGTGAACAGGAACATCGGAACCCAGGCCTCGATCACGTCGGTCTGCCGGAATCCGAAGAAGTCGGCACCGACCCCGTGTTGGAACACGAGCACGAGGATCCCGTATGTGGCTCCCACCGACAGCAGATTCATGAGGATCGCCTTCAACGGAACCACGATCGATCGGAAGATCATCATGAGTAACACAAAGCTCAGACCGAGGACGAACACGAAGATCGCGGGGCTGTGACTACCGATCACAGTGACGTAGTCGAGCATCCCCGCTGCCGCACCGGTCACCAACACTTCGGCGTCCGTATCCGCAAACACATCAGGGATGAGGTCGTTGCGAAGCGACGTCACAGCCTGCCGCGCCTCGGTCGTGGACGGGTCGAGCTTGGTCACGACGGTGATGACTGCCAGTCGGTTCCCGTCGGCCACCTCCGTAGTGATGTCGCCATACACGGGATCTTCGCCCAGTGCTGCCGTCAAGTCGGCAGTCGCACCGGCGACTGCCGGCGAGGTGACATCGGCGGACGTGACCACGATGTTCGTGGTCACGGTCCCCGTGTCGAACCTCTCGTTCAGCGCGTTGAACGCTCGCACCGACGGACTGTCTTCTGGGAGCGATCCGATGAAGTTCTGCCCCGTCTCGAGCGTCAGGACCGGCACTGCCGCAGCAAGCAACACCGTCGCGGCAACCGCGATCGACGTCCACGGACGTGCCGTCACGGTGTGGGTGACCCGGTGCCAGAACCGGCTGCCACCCTCCTGGTAGTGAGTACGGCTGGCGAAGGGAATGCGTAGCCGGTTGATTCGATCGCCGATGAGCTGCAGGAGTGCCGGCAGCGCTGTCACGGCGGCGAAACCCGTCGCCAACACAGCGAGGATGGCACCGATTCCCAGACTGCGCATGATCGTGTCCGGCATGTACATCAGACCCATCAGGGCGATGACAACGGTCATACCGGAGAACACCACCGCCCGGGTAGCGGTCTGGGCTGACCGGATGATGGCCGCTGACACGTCGTGGCCCTTGGCCCGCTCCTCCCGGAATCGTTGCACTATGAACAGCGAGTAGTCGATGCCCACCGCCATTCCCACCATGACGAGCATGTTCACGACGAAGAAGGAGAGGTCGAATGTCTGGCTCACCAGCCCGGTCAGCCCAAAAGCGAGCACGATCGCCATGATCGCCAACACCAACGGCACACCTGCTGCGACCACCGCGCCGAACACGAACACCAGGATGACCATCGCGGCAGGAATACCGATTGTCTCCCCCTTCCTGAGTGTCTCCTCGGCGAGTGCGTTGAACTCGGCGTTGATGGATCCGCCGCCAACCGTCATGAAGTCGAAGGACGTGGATGTGCCCATCGACTCGACGAGGTCGACCACCGGCGCTGCCTGAGCGACCGCCTCGGCGGGATCACCAACAAGATCGGTCACGACCAGGGCCGTGTGTCCGTCCGCCGAAACGAGCCCGGGGGCACCGTCGAGGTAGCTGACCGCCATGGCAACCGTGTCGAGGGCCCGGAGACGGGCAACGAGGTCACCGACGGCCTCGCCGAACGACGGGTCGTCAACCGTCAGGTCCTTCGATTCCACGAGCACGAACTCGCGTGCGACATCGGCGATCGCCAGGTGCTCGGTGATCAAGTCGTCGGCTCGTTCCGATTCCGTTACGACGGTGAGTGAGTTCTGATCGGTGGTGACGAGCTGTCCGGCCATGGCAACGGCCGCCACGATGATTACCAGCCACGATCCGAGCATCCGCCACGGATGCCGGGTGGCGATAGCAGCCATTCGCCCTGTCATTCCCAGGGGTTTCTCCATGAGTCTCCTCCTTCGAAGATGCTGGTGACAACGTATTGCCGAGTCGGGCCGCCGTCGTCGGCCACTCGACGGGTGCGGGTATCCCCCGATCGGGGGATACCCGGCTCGATCGCGACCAATCGACCGGCCGACGACGGCGAGAGGTGAGATCGGTACGTTCGCGGGACATGTAGGTCGCGCCGTCTGCCGGAGGACCGGCGTAGAGCTATGCGAACGAGAGAGGAGTACGGACATGGCGGAGGATGACGTCAGGCGACTTGCTGCGCTCGAGCGCCTCGAGGAGAAGCGACGCTTCAGGACCCACGCAGTGGTGTATGTGCTGGTCAACGCGTTGCTGGTGTCGATCTGGGCCGTCCAGGACGCCGACGGCTTCTGGCCGTTCTGGACCATTTTTGGGTGGGGATTGGGATTGGCGATCCACGGCTGGAAGGCGTACTACCAATCACCGATCACGGAAGCCGAGATCGCCCGCGAGATGGACAGGGGCGCCTGAGACACGGAGGCGACGGCGTGGCTCCGGTCTTTCGCTGAGGTCTTGACGCAGCGCTGGAGAACCGCCGACGGGCGGCCGGCTCACCTCACCACCATGCCTGGGTCTGTGTTGGCGCCGCACCCGACTACCGCCACCCGCTCACCCGGCTCCGGCACGTACGACCCCGAGCGGAGCGCCGCCAGGGCGGTCCCCCGCCCGGTTCGGCCACCACCCGGGTCGTCTCCCAGGAACCCGACTCCAGCGGCACCCTTCTTCGGTTCCGGCAATCGGCAGTGCCCCCCGATTTCGACATGGTCGCCACCGGATGGAAGCACTACCTCAACCGACTCCAGGTAGTCGCCAGCGGCCGCGATCCAGGCCCAGACCAGAACCGGGTCTCCGGGTCGTGGCAGGGTGCGTGAGGCCTCACACGGAAGTCCCGCCATCACCCACCAGCGCTGATCACCAGGATTGCGACGAGAACGAGCATTCCGCCCCGTAGCGCAGATCGGCACATACGTGCTCGGTCGTCCAAGTGGTGGTCGACCACCGCCCGTGCCGTCAGCGTATGCCTGCGCGTTGGCTGGGCCATCGTTGCCAGGTATTGATGCCCCCATTTCGACTCGAGGTGAAGACCTGGGCGGCGCGCCCCGAACGCCCAGGCCGGTCGGCCCGCCTTTCGCATCACGACATCGTCGCTTGCGGGCTCCGTGCCCTACAGCCTGTTGCCGATGCCGACGATGACCTCGGCGGGAAGTCTCGTGACGTTCGGTCCGTAGCGCTCCAACACCGCGGCGACGAACGCGTCGCGCACGGCCCCTACCTGCTCGTCGGGCAGCCGGGTCAGGAGCCTCGCCATTGCCGCGCTCATGACGTCCCAGGCGCCGCGGGGGGAGCCGACCTCGACGCTCAGGTCCAGCTTCTGGAGCGTCACTTCGGCGAACCCCGCGGTGGACATGGCCTCGGCCAGGCTCATCGGGTCGGTCTGGAGTCGGTTTCCCGGCGGGAGCTCGAGATCCGGGAGCGCGGCGTGGAGCGCCTGCTCGCAGAACCAGATGGGCATGACGTGCTCGGGTCGGCCGAAGATCACGACGACGCCGAGACCGCCGGTCGCGGTGACGCGGAACATCTCACGTAGTCCCGCATCGGTGTCCGGGAAGAGCATCACACCGAACTGTGAGCAGACCCGCTCGAACGTGAGGTCCTCGAGGTCGAGGTCTGTCCCGTCCATGACCGCGGTCCTGATGCTGGTGACTCCTGCCTCCTCGGCTCGGGCACGCAAGAGCTCAAGCATGCCCGGGGAGAGGTCGGTGGCGAGTACCTCGGCACCGAGCTCGGCCGCAGGGATGCTCAGCGCTCCGCTTCCCGCCGCCACGTCGAGCAACCGCATGCCTGGCTGCACGTTTGCGAATCGGAGAGCTGCCCGGGCGATCGCAGTGAACGACGAGCTGAAGGCCTGGTCGTAACCGCCGCCGAAGGCGTCCCAGGCGTCACGCGTCGCGTGCTCATCGCTCATCGATCTCGTCTCCGGCTCGGGTCGGCAGCCGGAGGCCAGCGACTTAGAGTCAGAGAGTAATCGTGCGGTATCACCGGAGCCACTGTCCCGCCCAGATCACCAAACATGGCGCCATAACGCACACTCCCCCAAGTGACCGGGATCGGCACTTCCAGGATTGGTCTAGCGGAAACGAGCCTGTCAGGTTATCCTGACAGACATGAAGGTGATTGCGGTCGAGTCGCTACCTGCAGACCCGCTCGAAGCGTTGAGAGAGCTTTCCCGGGCTGACGTGGAGCTCGAAGAGCTGCGCCGTGAGCGGGTAGAGGCGGCGCGCCGTCAGGGTGCCACTTGGGACCAGATTGGTGAGAGCCTGGGAATGTCGCGCCAGTCGGCGTGGGAGTACTACACCCGTGAGACGCGACGTCTGCTCGAGGAGAGTGCAGCCGGCTCGGATCTCGACGACGACGAGGCGATGCGGGTTGCCACCGAGGAGGTCAGTCGAGTGCGGCGGCGACGCCGGACCTCGAGTTCCTGAGCGTTCCGGATGCGGGTGGTGCTTGATGCCAACGTCTTGGTCTCGGCGGCGATCAGTGAAGGCCCGTCACATCGGATCGTGCAGGGATGGCTCCGACACCAGACATTCGAGTTGGTGATCTGCGACCGGCTGCTCGGCGAAGTACGGAGTGTCCTGATCGAGCGGAGACGTCTGCGGAAGTGGATATCAGAGGAGGCTGCAGGGCTGTACGTCCGGACGTTGGCCACGGCGGCTGACGTGCTGCCCGATCCTGCTCCGGGTCCGGAGTTGACCCGAGACGCCGACGATGACTACGTGATCCATCTCGCTCGGGCTCACAACGCCGACTTCGTCGTCAGCGGTGACGCCGATCTTCTCGAGTGGGACGAGCAGGATCCGCCGGTGATCCCGCCGGCCGAGTTCGAGACAAGGCTGAGTACGTCTTGAGCGGTAGAACCCTGGGCCGCGGCTGGGCCGCGGGACAACCCGAAACGACCGGTGACAACGCGAGCCAACCGGTGGCAAACCCGCAGGTCGGCGACGTTTCCCGGTCAAACGCCGAGGTCACAGACCCCGCCGGTACGGACTTGTAATCAGCAGGTCCGGGGTTCGAATCCCCGCGCCAGCTCCACTCAATCACCGAGAAC
>Ga0224510_10000842_pt1 | contig 21652 bp, 12 predicted proteins | sample SF_May12_sed_USG_FD_170161 | JGI IMG/M metagenome (GOLD analysis project Ga0224510, IMG submission 170161) | Sediment microbial communities from San Francisco Bay, California, United States - SF_May12_sed_USGS_4_1 | ecosystem: Environmental > Aquatic > Marine > Sediment | place: USA: California... | reverse complement strand
TTTTCGCTCTGAAATTTTACTGTACTTTTGATATCTATTTTTTAACGGCATATGGGAAGGTTAGCACATTTTTTATGTGTTCTGCTTCCTAAGCCCCTTGTTTTTTTTGCTTTCGGTGCCGCAAGGGATCGCCGGGGCGGCTTGGCGGCCCGGCGGCAAAAGGCTTCCGGCCGTTACATGGGGGAACTGCCCAGCATGGCAAGGATCGCCTGGACGACGTTCTCGGCGCCGTCGCCGATCTGGTCGACCCTGGCGTCCAGCATGTAGCAGGGGGTGGTGACGATTCTGTTGGCCTGGTCGATGACGATCCCGCCGTGACCGGTTTCCCGGTGGGTGGCACCCATCTTGGCGAGGGCGGCAACGGTGGCGGGGTCGTGGCCGATGGTGACCTCCACCCTGCCCAGGATCCTGGCGACAACCACCGGTGCGATACAGAGGGCGCCGATGGGCTTGCCGGCGTCGGCCATCCCGCGTACTGCCGTGGCGAGCGCTTCGTTGACCTGGCAATCCGGGCCGGCAAAGGCGTAGTCGGAGAGATTCTTGGCCACCCCCAGGCCGCCCGGAATGACGAGGGCGTCGTACAGTTCCGGCCTGAAATCGGCCAGATCCTTGATGTTGCCGCGGGCGATGCGGGCCGATTCGACGAGGACGTTGCGCTCCTCGGCCATCTCCTTGTTGTCGATGAAGTTCAAGACATGATGCTGGCGGATGTTCGGGGCGAAACATTGATACTCGGCACCGTGTTTGTGGATGGCCCACAGTGTCAGCACCGACTCGTGGATCTCGGCGCCGTCCTTGTTGCCGCAGCCGGAGAGGATCACGGCGAATCTTCTGGGTGCGGTCATGATGATTGCCCCTTGCCCCGGGGTTCCCGGTCTCCGAGCATCCCGGCCGCCTTGAGCAGCGCCCAGCCCGCGCGATCCGTTTCGGAGCCGTCGTAATTGGGGTCCTTGCTGCGGCCAGCCATGTGCGCAAGCAGCCGGTTGGCAAGCACCTTGCCCAACTGCACTCCCTCCTGGTCAAAGGAATTGATGTTCCAGAGAAACCCCTGCATGACGATCTTGGCCTCGTAGAGGGCCAGCAAGGCGCCGAGGCTGTACGGGTCAAGGCGGTCGGCGATGAGGACGCTGCTCGGCCGGTTGCCTGAAAACCGCTGGTTAGGGTTGTCGTTCTCCTGGCCGGTGGCCAGGGCCAGGGACTGGGCGAGGAGATTGGCCAGCAGCTTTTCCTGGGAGGTGGTTTCCTTGATCAGGATGTCCTGTCCGTACTGGCTGTGCCGGAAACCGATGAACTCCGTCGGCACCAGGGCGGTGCCCTGATGGATGAGTTGGTAGAAGGCGTGTTGGCCGTTGGTGCCCGGCTCTCCCCAGAGGATGGGGCCGGAGGCGTACCGGAGCGGGTCGCCGTTTCGGGTGATGGATTTGCCGTTGCTCTCCATCTCGCATTGCTGCAGATGGGCCGGAAAGCGCAGCAGGGCCTGGCTGTAGGGCAGCACCGCCACGGTTTCGCAACCGAGCAGGTTATGGTTCCACACACAGAGGAGCGCCAGCAGCAGGGGTGGGTTTTTACGGATATCGCGCTCCTCGGCCGCCCGGTCCATGTCGTTGGCGCCGCGCAGGATCTCGATGACCGCGTCGTACCCCAAGGCGAACCCGAGCATCACCGCCCCGACCATGGAGGTGGCGCTGTAGCGGCCGCCGATATAGTCGAACATGTAGAAGGAGCGCAGGTAGCGGTCCGGGTTGTCCATGGGGCTGCCGGTGCCGGTGACGGCGAGGAAATGGCGGTTGGGATCGAGCCCGGCGTTCGTGAAGGCGGCCCTGGCCAGTTCCTCGTTGGTGAGGGTTTCTAAGGTGGTGCCGCTCTTCGAGACCACGTTGACCAGGGTCCGGGAGAGGTCGAGGCCCTGCAGCACCGCGTGGGCGTCGTCCGGATCGACGTTGGAGATGAAGTGGACCCGGCGCTGCGGGAGTCGATAGGCCGCCATGGCGATAGAGAGGGCGCGGGGGCCAAGGTCCGAGCCGCCGATGCCGATGTGGACGAGATCGGTGAATGTTTCGCCCTTGCCGTTGCGCAGGGTCTGGTTGTCGAGTTCCGAGAGAAAGACGCGCAGCTTGGCCAGTTCGTCGCGGGCCTGTTGGCTCGCCTCCGGGGCAAGGGGTTGCGGGGAGAAGATGTCGCGGCAGGCGGTGTGCAGCACCTGTCGGTTCTCGCTTGCAAACCCCTCGATCCGGTTCAGCACCGCCCCTTGTTTCATGGACAGAAACTGGTCAATGACGCCGCTCTCGTCGGCCAAGGCTTGCAGCCCGTCAAGGACAGTGTCGTCAACCCGCTGGGTGGCGTAGAGCAGATCGATGCCGGCCGCCCGGCAGCGGTACCGGGCAAGCCGTTCCGGGGCTAGGCCGCCTGCGGCGGTGAGGTCGTGGGGGGTTCGCGACAGTTCCTGCAGCCGGTGGTAGGCGGCCAGTCGATCCAGATCTTTTCCAGGGGTGGGCATACAGTTTCCTCTGCGGCGGCTGGGTTGCGCCCCAAGTCAAGATTTTATCGGCTGGCGCAAGGGGCTAATCTATTTCAACATATTGCCCGGCGGCAGGTCAAATAAAGAAATGGCGTTGCGCTTCCGGTCGTGGCAGGGGGGTCAGCCTTCCCGTCTGCCGTCGGCACCCGCCGACGGCAGGCTGATAACGTGCAGATCGCGCTGGGGGAAGGGAATCTGGATCTGGTTGTCGCGGAAGATGGCGTCGATGGCGAAGTTGAGGTCGCTGCGGACAACGAAGATCTGGTTCACGTCGTGGATGAAGCAACGCAGTTCAAAATCAAGGGAGCTCTCGCCGAAGGCGACGAAAAAGACCTCGGGTCTGGGCGCGTTTTCGTCCTTGATCACCAGCGGATGGTTGTGCGCCACCTCTTCCAGCAGCCGTTTGACCTTGCCGGTGTCGCTCCCGTACGCCACTCCCACCGCCACCTTGACCCGGCCCAGCCGGTCCTGCAGCATCAGGTTGGTGACCGGGGTGGCGATGAGGTCGGAGTTGGGGACGATGACGTCGGCGCGGTCGAAGGTTTGGATGATGGTGGAACGCACGCTGATCTTGTGGACATAGCCCTCGGTGTCGCCCACCCGGACCCAGTCGCCCCGCTTGATCGGCTGCTCGAGGAGGAGGATCAGGCCGGAAACGAAGTTGTTGACGATATTCTGCAGGCCGAATCCGATGCCCACCGACAGGGCGCCGGCGATCACCGCCAGGTTGGTGAAATCAACCCCGGCCGCGGCCAGGCCGAAGACCGTGGCCAGGGTGAAGCCGAGATAGCCCGAGACCGTGATCAGGGCGTCGCGGGCGCTGCTGGCGAGATGGGTGGTGATAAGCCACTCCTTTTCCAGCCGGTTGCGCAACCAGGAGGAAAGGGTCCAGATGGCGGTGAAGAGGAGCAGGCCCGAGATGATCCGGGTCGGCACCACGTTGATGTCGCCGATCTTGAATCCTTCCTGGAGGAAGGTGAGCAGGGAGGCGGTAAAGGTGTCGGAGATGCGCCAGGCACGGATCAGCAGGATGGCGAAAACGGACCAGGTGAGGATGGTGGTCAGCAGGCGGGCCCAGATGATGCTTGGCGGCGCGTCGCCAGGGGTGCGGCGGGCGGCGCCGAATTTTTGTCGCCACGCCTTGTGGCCGTAGGCGAGCATGTAGAAAAGCTGGCAGAAGACGGTGTGCATCCCCCAGGCCAGCACGGCCAGGAGGAGGGTGGCGAGCAGCCCGCGGCCGAGATAGAAGGCGAGGTTGTGAAAGCCCAGCCACTCGATGCCGGCAAGCATCGCCATGGTGAGGATGATCAGTGGCCGGCCCGAGGCGCTGAAGCTGGCTAGCGGCGGGGTTTCCGCCATGGCCATGCTCAGGCGCAGGAAGAGCAGACAGGTGACGGCGAAGAGCAGGTTATGGGCGAGGGCCATCGTTTCCGCCGGTAATTCGTCGAGGAGCGGGGTGTCGCAGAGCATGATCGCAATGGTGACGAACCCCATGGCCAGCAGCCGCCGGTGCAGTTTAACGCGCAGCGGCGCGGGCCAGGAGGGCGTCAGCGGCAGGGCGGGCGCAGCCGGGCGGAGGATGGCCTTGACGAGCAGGTGCAGCAGGCCGAAACCGGTGAGGCCGGCGAGGAGGTCCGGCAGGCAGGGTGCCGGGGTGACGTCACGACTCAGCAGGGAGGTGACGCCGGTGACGGCGACCAGGGGCGTCAGCCAGGGCAGCCCCCTGTTCACGGTTGCCCGCAGGGCGACCAGCAGCCGGATGAGGGCCGCCTCGGATTTGCACTCCGGCAGCGGCAGGCGGCGTTGCAGCCAGAGGCCGAGACAGACCCCGGCCAGGAGAACGGCGGCGATGATGGCGGCGTTTTTGTCGGCAAGCTCGGTCAGGTCGCTGCGGCGGTCAATGGCGCGGCGGGCGTCGGTGAGCCAGACGGGGAATTGCTCGGCGGTATCCCGGCCGACCGAGATGAGGTCGGGCTGGCGATGGAGCAGCCGCCGGGCGAGATGCTGCCGGCGCTTGACGGTGAGGGTTTCGGTCAGGGCGGTGGCCTTCACCACCAGCAGGCGGCATTCGCCAAGGCGTTTTTCCAGGGCGGCCTTTTGCCCGGCCAGCCGTTGTCGTTCCCGGCTAACCGTGTGCGCCTCGTTTTTGCCCACCGGCCCGAGGGTGGCCAGGGCCTGGTCTATCTGTTGCATCTCCGCGTTGGCCGTGTCCACACACTGTTCGCCCTGTTTCAGGTACTCGCTGCAGGCCTCAAGCCCCTGGTCCAGCGCGTCGGTGCCGGTCCGCGCCCGGGAGAGCGACTGTTCCAGCCGGGCCAGGCCCTGCCGAGCCGGTTCCGGGATAAAGTCGTCGGGCTGGCCCGCGGTCGCCGGGGGCGGGAAACAGGTGAGGGTAAAAGCGGCAACGATGGCGAGGAGGAGGGCGGGAAGTCGCATAAGCGGTTGGGACACTCCTGTTTGGTGCGGTCATTGTTTGTCATCGGGGGTATCCCGAATATTCGTTCCTCTATGTACTACGGCCGGATGGGGGTTGTAAATCGTCAACTCGTACGGGCGGGAATTTTCCGGCCAAACCTTGTTCTTGCTCCTTTTTTATGGTTGTCTGCTAGGTGTGGATGTGCATAGGATGAGAACATCCGAGCCTGGTTGCCGTTGCCGGCGTCCCGGCCCGGAATTATAAAGGAGGTGGCATGATTTCCGAGCTCAAGGCCTGTGTGCAAGCGAACCGGGAGGCGGTAGCGGGGTTGCTGCGCCGCTATCTCGCCATCGGCCGGCCGTTTCTGCTCAACTCCAATATGTGTGATGAGTTTGCTCATGCTTGCGCGGAAACCGGCGGTGACGCGCTGCGGGATTCAACTCTGGCCGGGATTGTGGACAAGACGCAGGAGGCGGCGATCCGGCCGCCGTGGATGTACCTCGATGTGCGTTCCCGGGTGGGGCGCTGGAGTTATCTGCGCATCCATCTCGAATCGCTGGCGGTCGAAGCGGTTGCCGCCGTCGACTTTCTCCGGGCCAAGGAGGCTATCGTCAAGCATCCCGAGCCGGTGCAGGAGTGGACCCTGGAGTTTGATCTGGCCCCCTTTGAGCGGAATTTCCCCAAACTCAAGGAGCCGCGTTCCATCGGCCGCGGGGTCGAATTCCTGAATCGCCAGCTTTCAAGCCAGCTGTTCCAGGGCCTGGGCAACGGCGACATGCTGTTGCTCGATTTCCTGCATGTGCACAAGCACCGCGGCATGCAGTTGATGTTGCATCGCCGCATCCCGGACGCGGCGGCAATGCGCGAAGCGCTGCATCAGGCCGAGGAGTATCTGGCCGATTGCGCGGACGATGCCGAGTGGGAGGTGGTGGGCACGGCCTTGCAGCGGTTGGGGTTTGCCCCCGGCTGGGGACGGACGGCGCGGCAGATGCGGGAAACCTTCTCGCTCCTTGCCGATATCCTCGAGGCGCCGGAGCCCGGCCAGCTGGAGAGATTCCTGGGGCGGCTGCCGATGATCTTCAATCTGGTCATCCTGTCGCCGCACGGCTATTTCGGGCAGGAAAACGTGCTCGGCCTGCCGGATACCGGCGGCCAGGTCGTCTATATCCTCGATCAGGTGCGGGCGCTGGAAAGGGAGCTGCGGAATCGCAACCACGCGCTGGGCCTCGACATCAAGCCGCAGATCCTGGTGGTGACGCGATTGATCCCGGAGGCCGGCGACACCACCTGCGACCAGCGGATCGAGGCGATTCACGGCACCGAGGATGCCAGGATCCTGCGGGTGCCGTTCCGCGACGACAAGGGGGCGGTGGTGCCGCAGTGGATTTCCCGCTTCGAGATATGGCCCTATCTGGCCCGGTTTGCCGCCGACGCCCAGGGGGAGATCCTTGCCGAGCTTGGCTGCCGGCCGGACCTGATCATCGGCAATTACTCCGACGGCAACCTGGCCGCCTATCTCCTCTCCCATCAGTTGGGCGTCACCCAGTGCAATATCGCCCATGCCCTGGAGAAAACCAAGTATCTGCATTCGGCGCTCTACTGGCGGGACAACGAGCCGACCTACCATTTTTCCTGCCAGTTCACCGCCGATCTCATCGCCATGAACACCGCCGATTTCATCATCTCCAGCACCTATCAGGAGATAGCCGGCAGCAAGACCATCGCCGGGCAGTATGAAAGCTACGCCTCTTTCACCATGCCGGATCTCTACCGGGTGGTGAACGGCATCGATGTGTTCGATCCCAAGTTCAATATCGTCTCCCCCGGCGCCGACCCCGAGGTCTATTTCCCCTATGCGGAGCAGGGGCGCCGGTTGACCGGGATGGCGGCGGATATCGACGACCTGCTCTTCGGCGGTGCGCGGCCGGACACCCGGGGGGCGCTTGTCGACCGGGAAAAGCCGGTTATCTTCACCATGGCGCGGCTGGACCGGATCAAAAACCTCACCGGCCTGGTGGAGTGGTACGCCAACAGCCCGCGGCTGCGGGAACTTGCCAATCTGGTGGTGGTGGGCGGCTATATCGATGCCGCCGCCTCCGGCGACCAGGAGGAGCGGGAACAGATCGGCAGGATGCACGAACTGATGAACCGGCACGGGCTCGACGATCAGATGCGTTGGCTGGGGATGCGCCTCGACAAACGGTTTTCCGGTGAACTGTACCGGGTTGTCGCCGATCGGCGTGGCGTTTTCGTGCAGCCGGCCCTGTTCGAGGCCTTCGGGCTCACCGTCATCGAGGCGATGATCTCGGGGTTGCCCACCTTTGCCACCTGTTACGGGGGGCCTCTGGAGATCATCGAGGACGGGATTTCCGGTTTTCACATCGACCCTAATCATGGGCAGGCGGCCGCCGACCGGATCGCCGATTTTCTCGCTCGCTGCCGGGATGCGTCGGAGCACTGGCAGGCGTTGTCGGCCGGGGGGATCGAGCGGGTGGAAAGCCGTTATACCTGGCAGCGGTATGCCAATCGGCTGGTCACCCTCTCCTGTATCTACGGCTTCTGGCATTTTGCCTCCGATCTGGACCGGCAGGAGACCCGCCGCTATCTTGAGATGTTCTACAACCTGCAATTTCGGCCGCGGGCCGAGGAGATGGAGCGCGGCTGTTAACCGGCCGGGCAAGGAGAAGCGCGATGCACGACTTTATCTTTCATAATCCCACCAAGATCATCTTCGGCCGCGACAAGGAGCGGGAGATCGGCGCGGAGCTGAAGGCGGCCGGGGTCCGCAAGGTGCTGTTCGTCTATGGCCGCAACTCCATTGTCACCTCCGGCCTGTTCGGGCGGATCGTCGCCTCGTTGGGCGAGAGCGGCATCGAGTTTGTCGAATTCGGCGGCGTGGTCTCGAACCCCCAGCTCTCGCATGCCCGGCAAGGGGTGGCCATCGCCAAGGCGGAACAGGTGGATGCGATCCTGGCGGTGGGCGGCGGCTCGGTGCTTGACGAGGCCAAGGGGATCGCCGTCGGCGCGCTGGCGGATGAAGATATGTGGGCTTTTTATGAGGGGCGGGAGGTGGAGCGGGCCTTGCCGGTTTTTACCGTTCTGACCATCGCCGCCACCGGCAGCGAGATGAACGGCAACAGCGTCATCACCAACGAAAAGACCAAGGCCAAGTGGAATATCAGCTCCATCCACGTCTACCCGCAGGTTTCCATCATCAACCCCGCCCTGACCTGCACGGTGCCGCCCGACTATACCGCCTATTCGGCGGTGGACGCCATCGCCCACGTCATCGAGGGCTATTTCACCAAGCAGCCGGGCAGCCGCCTGCAGGACCGCTTGGTGGAGTCCGTCATCCGGACGGTGATCGACACCACCGATCTGATCATGGAGGACCCGGACAATTACGCGGCCCGGGCCGAATTCGCCTGGGCCGCCACCCTGGCCTTGAACGGCCTGACCCCGGCCGGCATCGGCCCGTACGGGTTTCCCAACCACATGATCGAGCACTCCTTGAGCGCCCTGTACGACATCGCCCACGGGGCCGGCCTGGCCATCGTCATGCCGGCCTGGATGCGCTGGTACAGCACGCGGACGCATACGCCCTCGCAGTTTGATCGGTTTGCGGCCGAGATTTTCGGGGTGCACACCGCCGCGGCCGGGATCGATGCCCTGGAGCAGTGGTTCCGGAAGATCGGCGCGCCGGTGCGGCTGGCCGAGGCCGCCATTCCCGGCGAGGATATCGAGAGGATTGCCGAGAACGCCGCCCGGCTGGCCAAGCGGTGGCGGCTCGGCGAGGCGTATCCCGCCGCGGTGATCGCGGAAATCTTGCAACTGGCGGTCTGATGGGCCGAACGGAGGATACGGTAATGGCAGAAGGCAAACCGAGCGGGCAGGGGATCATGCGGGTGGTGCGGGCCTTTGGCTGGTCTTTGGCCGGGCTGCGGGCGGCCTTTGCCGGCGAGGCGGCGTTCCGGCAGGAGGTGGCGGTGGCCCTGTTGCTGACGCCCCTGGCCCTCTGGCTCGGGCAAACCGGGGTTGAGCGGGCGCTGTTGCTCTCGAGCCTGCTGCTGGTGTTGCTGGCGGAGCTTCTGAACAGCGCCATCGAGGCGGTGGTCGACCGGGTCGGCAGCGAGCACCATCCGCTCTCCGGCCGGGCCAAGGATATCGGCTCGGGCGCGGTTTTCATCAGTCTGGTCAACGCGGCGGTGGTTTGGGGATTTATTTTTTTTGGGCGTTGCTGAGTGGCCGACTGGCCGGCGCTGGATCACCGATAGAGAGCAACAAGGGGCGCCTCTTGCGGGTGCCCCTTGTTGCTTCCAGTAATCAAGTATATCATTAACTACTTGATAAAATTGCTTTTATGGTGATATTTTCATGCTGCCTCTGGTAGAATCAGGGGAGCATGTATACCGGCCGGGCGGCCGGTTTTTTCCGTACATCATTTGCCAAAAGGGTGTCGCGTGTTGCGAGTTGTTTCCTTTTTCCAGATCGGCAGCGGTCTTGGCCGGAAATTCTTTCAGTGGTTTCTGGTGATGTCCCTGATCCCGCTGCTGGTGGTCAGCTTCATCAGCTATCGCAATGCCCGCGAGAGCCTGCTCCGCTCCACCGAGGCGTCGCTCACGGCGGCGGTCGAGTTGAAGAAACGCTATGTCACGGCTTTTTTTGCCGAGCGGATGAGAGATCTCGATCTTCAGGCCGCCATGGCTGAAAATGTTCAGTTTGTTGTCGACCTCCGGCATGGCCGGCTTGTTGCCGATGGCGAAGGCGCCGGGGCCGTCAGGGCCGGACAGCAGGTGGCGGCGGACCTGAAGCGGTTTGTCGATCTCTATGGCTATCATGATGTCCTGCTCATTGATCCGACAGGAACCATTCTTTACACCGTGCAAGGCAACGAGGGTGAGGGTGGCGACAATATCTTTGCCGAACAAGGCGGCAAGACGTTGTTCGCCGAAGCCTGTCGACGGGCCCTGGTCTCGGACCGGGTGGAGTTTGCCGACATGGAGGCGCACGGCGGCCGTGGGCATGAACTCGACAACATGCTGGTCCGGGCCATGCGTGGGCCGGGTGGCGAGGTGGTCGGCCTGATGGTGGTTGAGATGTCCCTGGTGCAGGTTGACCGCCTGATGCAGGACAGAACCGGCATGGGGGAGAGCGGCGAGACCTTTCTGGTGGGCGCCGATCAGCTCATGCGGTCGGATTCCTGGCGGGAGCAGGCGAAGACGGCGATGCAGGTCAAGGTTGCCAGCGCCCCGGTGCTGGCCTGGCTGGCCGCCGAGGAGAAGGCGGCGGACGGCACCACCCTGCACCGGCCGCCGGCCGCGGGGGTGAGCAACTATCGCAACCACCGCGGTGAACGGGTGTTCGGGGTTATCAGCAATCTCGAAACCCTGGAACCCTTTGGCGTCCACTGGGCACTGGTCGCGGAGATCGCCGAGGGTGAGGCGCTGGATCTGGTCGGCGAGCTGCGTATGGTCGGGATCATCATCTTTGTCGGTACCACCCTCCTCGTCGCCCTGTTCTCCGCGTTGATCACCAGGGAAATCGTCGCCCCGATCCGCAAGCTCTCAGAATGGAGCGGGCGGGTGGCGCAGGGAGATCTCTCCCTGCTGGGCGGGGAGATGCCGAGGAACGAACTCGGTGATCTGTATGGCAGCTTCAGCCGCATGGTGACGTCGCTCCGGGAAGTGACCGACGTTTGCGCGGCGGTGTCGGTGGGCAATTTCAGCAAATCGGTGGCGCTGCGGGGCGAGCATGACACCCTGGGGCAGGCCGTCAACCAGATGGGCGAGAATCTGCGGGTGGCGGTGCGGCAGGCCGATGTGGTGGCGGCGGGCGATTTCTCGGTGCAAATCACGCCATGGTCGGAGGAGGATAAGCTCGGCACCGCCCTGTTGCGGATGATTCAGCAACTCCGTAAGATGGACGGCGCCGCCAGGCAGTCCCTGGCCGAGGCGCGACTCCTTGCCAACTATCTCGACAAGCTGCCCATTCCGGTCCTCTGCGTCGATCCATCCTTCACGATTACCTATATCAACGAGGCCGGCGCCAACTTTGCCAAGCTGGAGCAGGCGGCGTGTCTGGGCCGGCAGTGTTACGATCTGTTCGCCAATGCCCACTGCCGGACCGGGGAGTGCCGGGTAGGACGGGCGATGCGCAATAAACAGGTGGAGACCGCGGAAACGGTCGTCGATCCATTGCGGCTGAACGTGCCGGTTCGCTATACCGGCGCGCCGGTGCTGGATGAACAGGGCAAGGTGATCGGCGCCCTGGAGTATATCGTCGACATCAGCGAAATCAAGGACGCCTTCGCGGTCATCGAAAGGGAAAACCGGGTGCAGGCCGGCATCGCCGCGGTCAACGACCGGCTGCGCGGCGAGCAGGAGATCAGCGAGTTCTGCAACAAGCTTTTGAGCGTTCTGGCGCAACGGCTGGCGTTGCAGGTTGGGGCCATGTACGTGCGGGAAAAAGACCTCCTGCAGGTGCGCGGCCTCTATGCCTCCATCGGCAACAGCCAGGCCCGGCAGCAGTTTGCCTTCGGCGAGGGGTTGGTGGGGCAGGTCGCGGCCGAGAAGAGGACCCTGGTGGTCGGCGAGATCCCGGAGGATTGCCTGCGGATGGTTTCCGGTACCGTCGAGGCGGCGCCGCGGCAGCTGGCGGTGGTGCCGTTGCTCCATGAAGACGAGGTCAAGGGGGTGCTCGAACTTGGTGCCTTCGATCCTTTCAGCGACGAGGCCCTGGCCTTTCTGGAGCGGGTGGCCGGCAATATCGCCATCGCCCTCAATTCGGCGCAGTCTCGCTATCAACTGGCCATGCTCCTGCAGGAGACCCAGCAGCAGGCCGAGGAGCTGCAGTCCCAGCAGGAAGAGTTGCGGGTGACCAACGAGGAGCTGGAGTCTCAGACCCAGGCGCTCAAGGAGCGGGAGGCGGAACTGCAGTCCCAGCACGAGGAGTTGATGACCATCAACGAGGAGCTGGAGGAGAAAACCGATTCCCTCGAGAAGCAGAAGGCCGATATCCAGTTGAAGAATGTGGAGCTGGAGGAGGCGCGGCTTGAGATTGAGAAAAAGGCCGCGGACCTGGCCGTCACCAGCAAGTACAAGTCGGAATTCATGGCCAACATGTCCCATGAGCTGCGGACCCCCCTGAACAGCCTGCTGTTGCTGTCCCAGAACCTGGCGCAGAACAAGGAAGGCAACCTGAGCGCCGACCAGATCGAATCGGCGCGGGTGATGCACAGCAGCGGCAAGGATCTGCTGGAGCTGATCAATGAGATCCTCGATCTCTCCAAGATCGAGGCCGGTCGGATCGTGCTCGGGGTTGGCGAGGTTCCCCTGGCTGAGCTTGCCGACCGGCTGCGGCAGTCGTTCGGGCCGGTGACCAAGGACAAGGGGTTGGGGTTCGGCATCGATATCGGCACCGGCGCCCCCAAGGCGATACGCACCGATCGGCAGCGTCTGGAGCAGATCCTCCGCAACCTGATCGCCAATGCGATCAAGTTTACCGACAGCGGTGCGGTAACGGTCGCCATGCGACCGTTGTCCGACGCCGATCGGGAGATGGCGGCGAGCCTGGCCGGCGGGGAGGGGGTCGCCATCGCGGTCACCGACACCGGCATCGGCATCCCGGCGGACAAGCAGAAGATCGTTTTCGAGGCCTTCCAGCAGGCCGACGGCAGCACCTCGCGGAAATACGGCGGCACCGGCCTGGGTTTGTCGATTTCACGAGAGCTGGCCGGGTTGCTGGGTGGGGAGATCCATCTGCGCAGCGAGCCCGGCAAGGGCGCCACCTTCACCCTCTATCTGCCGTTGGTCGCGCCCAACCCCGAGACGGTCGCCGCCCCGGCACCGGCGGCCGCGACACCGCCTCCCGTCTCGCCGCCGCCCCGGGCCAAGGCCTCCGCCGCGCGGGCGGCAGCGGTCAAGATCGATGACGACCGGCACAATCTCGGCGAGGAGAACAAGACGGTCCTGATCATCGAGGACGACCCGAATTTCGTGAAATGCCTTATCCGGCAGGGGCATGAGAAGGGGTTCAAATGCCTTGCCACGACCACCGGCCACGACGGGCTGATGCTGGCGGAACAATTCCGGCCCGGGGCGGTGATCCTCGACATCAACCTGCCGGACATGAACGGCTGGCAGGTGCTGGAGGCGTTGAAGAAGAACCCCCTGCTCCGGCACATCCCGGTGCACATGATGTCGGCCGAGGAGAAAACCCTCGATGCCTACCGGAAGGGGGCGGTTGGGTATCTGCACAAGCCGGTGACCGAGGATGATCTGCACGCCGCCTTCGACCGCCTCGGGGATTTCATCGACACCGAGTTCCGGGAATTGCTGGTGGTCGAGGACGATACGGTGCTGCGGCGCGAGATCGTCAAGCTGATCGGCAACGGCGATGTTCACACCACCGCCGTCTCCTCCGGCGAGGAGGTAATCGCCACCCTGCGGGAGAAACGGTTCGACTGCATGATCCTCGACATCGGCCTGCCGGATATGTCCGGCTTTGAGCTGTTCGAGCGGCTGGAAAAGGAGGAGGGCATCGAGATCCCGCCGGTCATCGTCTACACCGGCCGTGAACTGAGCCGCGAGGAGCACGAGCGGCTCTATCGTTACACCGACTCGATCATTATCAAGGGGGTCAAGTCGGCGGAGCGGCTTCTGGATGAAACCGCCCTGTTCCTGCATCGGGTGGTCGCCAAGATGCCCGATGAAAAGCGGAAGATGATCGCCAACCTCTATGAGCAGGACGCCATGTTCGCCGGCAAGAAGGTGCTGATCGTCGACGATGACATGCGCAACGCCTTCGCCCTCTCCAAGATCCTTTCCGAGAAGAAGATGGAGGTTGCCATCGCCAACACCGGTTTCCGGGCACTGGAGATCCTTGACGAGGAGGAGGTTGATCTGGTGCTGATGGACATCATGATGCCGGAGATGGACGGCTATGAGGCGATGCGGCGGATCCGCGCCCAGGAGAAGTACTGGCGGCTGCCGGTCATCGCCCTCACCGCCAAGGCGATGCCAGAGGACAAGGGCCGGTGCATGGAGGCCGGGGCCAGCGATTATCTCGCCAAGCCCATCGAGGAAGGGCGGCTGCTGTCGATGATGCGGATATGGCTGTACCGTTGACCCCAGAGACCTTCGGGAACGTGATGGACAGAGACGCAATCGAGGAGATCGAGGTCGCGTTGCTGTTGGAGGCGGTTTTCAGGCGTTACGGCTATGATTTTCGGCATTACTCCAAGGCCTCGATCCAGCGCCGGGTCAAGCATTTCATGGCCAGGAGCAGTGTTGAGCGGATCGCCGACGTCACCGCCCGGCTGCTCCATGACCAGGAATTTTTTCAGCGGCTGATCGAGGATTTTTCCGTCCCGGTCACCGAGATGTTCCGCGACCCAGATGTCTATGCCTTCCTGCGCCGCGAGGTGGTGCCATTTTTGCGGACCTATCCCTTCCTGAAGGTATGGCACGCCGGTTGCGCCAGCGGCGAGGAGGTTTACTCGCTGGCCATCCTCCTCAAGGAAGAGGGGTTGTACGACCGGACCACCATCTACGCCACCGACTTCAATGAGGTGGTGCTGGACAAGGCGCGGTCCGGGATATACCACATCCGCGACGTCAAGAAATACCTGGATAACTACCGCCGGGCGGGCGGCACCGGGTCGCTGCATGATTATTTCGACGCCCATTACGACTCGGTGATCATGGCCAAGGCGCTGAAGAAAAATATCACCTTTGCCCGGCACAATCTGGCCAGCGATCAGGTGTTCGGCGAGATGCATCTGATCCTGTGCCGGAATGTCCTGATCTACTTTGACCGGAGCCTGCAGAATAGGGTGCTCAACCTCTTTGATGAAAGCTTGGTCCGCTGCGGCTTTCTCTGTCTGGGCAAGAAGGAAACGCTGCGGTTTTCCGAGGTGCGTGACCGGTTTCTGGAGGTGAGCAGTACTATGCAGGTCTATCGCAAGAAATGCAGCGATGAGGACGTGCTGATGCTTGACAAGACGGCGTCCGCGGGCGAAAAAACGCTGCCCTGAGGCCCTGTTTGTGGTAACTGTTCCTCATCGGTCAACCCTCTCCCGGTGTCCGTGCGCACGGGAGGGAAACCTTTTGCCGGGGTGTCCCGTCACCCTGATGTGAGCGTTGTGGCATGTTTGATGTAAAAGCGAAAATCCTGCTCGTTGACGACCGGCCGGAAAATCTTCACGCCATGCGGATCACCCTGAAGCCCTTGGAGGATGTGGAGATATATACGGCCCAGTCCGGCAACGAAGGGTTGGCCCTGATGACCGAGCATGATTTCGCGGTGGTGCTGATGGATGTGCAGATGCCGGAAATGGACGGCTTCGAAACCGCGGCCCTGATGCAGAACCTCAAGACGACCCGTAACATTCCGATCATCTTCGTCACCGCCATCAGCAAGGACGAGGAGCATGTGTTCAAGGGCTATCAGGCCGGGGCCGTCGATTACCTCTTCAAGCCGCTCAACCACGATATCCTGATGAGCAAGGTGAAGGTCTTTCTCAAGCTCTATCGGCAGCGCATTGAATGCGAGTGGATGCAGGCGGAGATTCAGAAGAACAAGAATATCGAGGCACTCGGGGTTCTGGCCGGCGGCATTGCCCATGACTTCAACAACCTGCTGACCACCATCTTCGGCTACATCGAATTGGCCCAGTTGTTGAGCGGCAAGGAGAGCAAGATTTATCAGAAGCTTGCCGAGGCGATCAAGGCCGCCAAGCGGGCCCGTCTGCTCACCCAGCAGTTGCTGACCTTTTCCAAGGGCGGCGGGCCGGTGAAGGAGCGGGCCGATATCGCCGACCTGCTCGCCGACACCAGCAGCCTGCTGCTCAGCGGCTCCAACGTCAAGGTGCATCTCGATATCGCGGACGGCTTGGGCGAGGTGGAGGTGGACAAGGGGCAGATCAACCAGGTCTTCCAGAATCTGCTCTTGAATGCCAAGGATGCGATGGTCAACGGCGGCAATCTCACCATTACCGCCCGGAACGTCACCATCGACGGCAACAGCCAGGAACCGATGGTGGCGGACGGCAAGTATGTGCAGGTGACCTTCCGGGACGACGGCCCCGGCATCGATCCGGCCATCATCGGCAGGATATTCGATCCCTATTTTTCGTCCAAGGCCAAGGGGGCCAGCGGCCAGGGACTGGGGTTGACGATTTCCCATTCCATCGTCAAGAAACACGGCGGCTATATCCGGGCCGAGTCCACGCCGGGGCACGGCGCCACCTTCCAGGTTTTTTTGCCCCGGGTGACCGGGCCGCGGGGGGAACGGCTGGCCGCAGGCGAACAGGAAGGCGGTGGTGCGGTGGCGGGGCCGGCGGCGCTCGATCTCAAGGAAAGCAAGCGACTGTTGGTGATGGAGGACGAGGAGAGTGTCGCCACGGCGCTCTGCGAGCTGCTTGGGTATCTCGGCTACCGCGCCGAGGTGGCCGGCGACGGCTGCAAGGCGTTGTCCATGTTTCAGGCCGCCGTGGAGCGGGGCGAGCCGTATGACGGGGTGATTCTCGATCTCACCATCCGGGGCGGCGAGGGGGGCGAAAAGGTGCTGGCAAAGCTCCGCGCCGTCGATTCCCGGATCAAGGCCCTGGTGGCCAGCGGCTATGCCGAGAACCATATCATGTCAAACTATCAGGAGTACGGGTTTGACGGGGCGATCGGCAAGCCTTTTACCCTGAACAGCCTGGCCCGGGAAGTGAAGAATCTTTTCTGATCGCGGACGAATGGTGGCCGACGCGGGCGCCGTTCTCCGTCGTGGTGGTTAGAGTATGCGAAGTCTGAGGTATGATGCGGTGGTCATCGGTGCGTCCTGTGGCGGCCTGGCCGCCCTGGCGCAAATATTTGCTCTTCTGCCGGCCGGGTATCCCTTGCCGGTTCTCGTTGCCCAGCATCTGCATCCCCTGCAGGACGAGGGATTTTCTCTGCATCTCGGTGCGCGGTGTCCGCTGCCGATCAAGGTGGCCGATGAAAAGGAGGCCATTGCCGGCGGGCAGATCTATTTTGCCCCTCCCAACTATCACCTGTTGGTGGAAAAGGACCTGACGCTGGCGCTTTCTGTAGACGAGCGGGTGCAGTTCTCGCGGCCTTCCGTGGATGTGCTGTTTGAGAGCGCGGCCGAGGCTTACGGATCGCGGCTGGTGGGGGTGGTGCTCACCGGCGCCAACAGCGACGGCGCAGACGGTCTGCGGATGATCAAGGCGCGGGGTGGTCTGGCGGTGGCGCAGGATCCCGCCACCGCCGTTGCCGATTGCATGCCCCGCGCGGCCATTGCGGCGGTGGCGGTGGATCATGTGTTGCCGCTGGACGGGATCGGCCTGTTGCTAGCCGCCCTCGGCAGGCCATGATCATCGGTCATTATGACCCCAAAAGGGGTGCGCGTCCGAGAGCGGACGGCACCCCTTTTTTATGGCCCGGCGGCGGGACGCGCCGTGGGGTTAAAAATCCTCGAAATCCCCCGCTTCGTCACCGAAAGGAATCACCTCCGAAGGCTTTTTGCCCACCGTTGTTGGCGGTGGCTGCGGTTTGCCTTTCTTCTCGGCCGGGGGCAGCTGCGGCATCCGCTTCTGGATGATGGCCTGTTTTGAGGGAGACGGCAGCGGCGGGCGGCGCAACTTCGTATCGCGGCCGCTTTTTGCCTTGGCGGCCGTCACTGTAGCCCCGGTCATCCCGGCCAGGCCGGACAGCTCTTCGATGGCCTGCAGCAAGGCGCGGGCCTGACCATCCATCTCTTCGGCCACGCCGGCCGATTCCTCGGCGTTGGCGGCAATGGACTGGGTCAGGGAGCTCATCTCCTGCATGGTGGTGCTCACCTGTTCGACCCCGTTTGCCTGTTCCGTGGAGGCCACATCTATTTCGCTCATCAGGGTCGCCACCTTGGCGGTGCTGTCGGTCACCCCGGCGAATTTCTCGGAGGTTTTGCCCACCAGCTGCACCCCGCCCTTGATCTTGGTGACGGTCTCCTCGATCAGGACAGCGGTGTTCTTGGAGGCCTCGGCCGCCCGCATCGCCAGGTTCCGGACCTCATCCGCCACCACCGCGAAACCGGCGCCGGCCTCGCCGGCCCGTGCCGCCTCGACGGCCGCGTTCAGGGCGAGAAGGTTGGTCTGGAAGGAGATGTCGTCGATGGTCTTGACGATCTTGAAGGTCTCCTCGCTGGCCTTGGCTATCTCATCCATGGAGTCGGCCAGCTCGCCCATGGATTGCCGCGCCTCGTTGATGATGGCGGATGTTTCCTTCATGATCCGGTCGGCCTGTGAGGAGTTGTCGGCGTTCTGTTTGACCTGGGCCGAGATCTCGGCCATGGAGGCCGAGGTTTCCTCCACCGAGGCGGCCTGCTCGGAGGCCCCCTCAGCCAACCGCTGACTGCCGGAGGTGAGTTCGCGCGCGGCGTTGCCCAGGTGGCCGGTGCTGTCGGTGATTGCGCCGACGGCATGGCGCAGGGGGGTGCTGATCTTCCGTCCGACCAGGAAGCCGACCAGGAGCAGGAGTGCCGTGCTTGCCAGCAGCGCGAGTTGCAGGATCAGCCGTATATGTTCAATGCTTTCCATGGATTCCTGCGAGGTGGCCTTGATCATGGCCTTGGCTTCCGCTTTGCTCGCCTTGATGATCTCTTCGTAGTTGTGGATAGTCTGTTTCAACTCGCCAAGCAGCTCGTTGCCCGCCTGGGGGGTGATCTCCGGATCGTTCTGGATTTGTTCGGCAATGGCGAGAAACCGTTCCTGGTATGTCTGTGCCAGGGCGGCCAGTTTTTGGGCGTTCTGGCGGGTTTCCTGGCTGATGTCTTGGTCCTGAGCCATCTTGGTTGTCACCAAGACGATGGTCGCCTGGGTCCGTTCCGCAACCTCTCTGAATTTTTTCAGATAACCCGCCTGTTTGTCCGAATTACCGATGTTGAGCAGTAAGTCTTTTTCGTAGCGGCGTTGTTCGAGCAGGTCGATGACCAACTCATCAAGGGCGAGGGCGATGGGGATATCGCTCTCCGCCATCATGACGACGTTGTCTTCGTTTTTGCCGAATTGCCAGATGGAAACGGTGCCGAGGGCAAGGAGAAGGGCCAGGGCCAGGCCGAAGCCGTAGGCCAGCATGCGTTGGACGCTTAAGGTGTTTGGGTGCATTGACGGTTCCTGTTGATTGTTCTGAATACAGAATTAAAAACGAACTTTTAGCAAGTTACCATATTTTGGAATGGATTTGTATGAAGTTTATTGAGAATCGGAGTGAATGTCGAACACCCAATCTGTTGGTTAACATGTCGGAATGTCAGGAAAAGATGTCGCCATCGGCTGGATCGCCGGCGATGCGATCGAGTCGAAACTGATGGATTTGTCGCAACCGGGTGTCCGGGATCATTGTGGCGCGGCGGCTTCTCCTTCATCCAGAACCCTGCGTACGATCCGGGCCAAGTTGGCAATGGTGATCGGTTTCATGGCATATTCCCGAATCCCGAAGGCCTGGGCATTATCCTTGTTCAGCAGCTCGCTGTGGCCGGTGCAGAGAATAACCGGCAGGCCCGGGCGAATCGCCATTATCTCCTTGGTCAGGTCGGTGCCCGAAAGGTGGGGCATGGTCATGTCGGTGATGATCAGGTCGTAGCCGCCGGGGTTGTTGTGGAATGCGGCCAGCGCTTCCCGGCTGTCGGTGAACGTTGTCACCTGGTAGCCGAGATTTTCGAGGATGTCGCGGTTGACCTCGATGATGGATATTTCGTCGTCGACGATCAGGATCCGTTCGTTGTTACCGGTAGGGATGTGCAACTCCTTGATGTTGCTCTCGAAGGCGTCGGAGGTGGCCTCGATGGTGGGGAAATAGATATGGAAGACCGCCCCGTGCCCTGGCTCGCTGTAGACGGTGATATGGCCGTTATGGCCCTTGACGATGCCGTGGACCACCGCCAGCCCGAGGCCGGTGCCTTCACCCTTCTTTTTGGTGGTGAAATAAGGGTCGAAGATGCGCTGCCGGGTCTCCTTGTCCATGCCGATGCCGGTGTCGCTGACCTCCAGCTTGACGTATTTGCCGGGGATCAGGGCGATGTTCTCGAAATAGTCGCCCTCGTGGATCACCACCTCGTCGAGGGTGACCCCCAAGGTGCCGCCGGTTTCACGCATGGCATGGTAGGCGTTGGTGCAGAGGTTCATCAGGATTTGATGGATCTGGGTGGGGTCGGCCATCACCAGGCTGCATTCGGGATTGATCCGCTGTTTGATCTCGATGCTGCTGGGAATCGAGGAGCGCAGCAGTTTGAGCGCCTCCTTGGTGATGGTCTGCAGCTGGATCTGCTGGAACTTGTGTTCCCCCTGCCGGCTGAAGGTGAGGATCTGCCGGATCAGTTCCTTGGCACGCTGGGAGGCCTTGATGATTTCAAGGATCTTCCCCTTCTGGGGCGCGTCGTCCGGGGTACTCATATTCAACAGCTCCGAGTAGCCGAGGATGGGGGTGAGGATGTTGTTGAAATCGTGGGCGATGCCGCCGGCGAGGGTGCCGATGGCCTCCATCTTCTGGGATTGGCGGAGTTTTTCCTCGAGTTTTTTGCGCTCCTCCATCTCTCTCTGCAACTGCTCGTTGATCTTGGTGCTGGTGTGGATCTCCTCCTGCAGGGAGAGATACATGTCGTGCTGACTTCTGGTCAGCTTGTTGAAGTTGCTGGCGAGCAGGCTGATCTCGTCGTCGCCGCTCTGGTCCAGCGGGGTGATGAAGATGTCGTTCTCCTTGGCGGCGCTTTGGCTGAAATGTTCCGAGATGGAAAGAAGCCGCCGGGTGATCAGCCGCTGCACGACAAAGTAGATGGTGATGATCAGGGCGAGGATGCCGCCGGCCAGGATTAGCAGGTTGTCACGGAAATCCTTCCAGACGTTTTTTTCGACAATCTGGAGAGGGATGGCCACCGTGTCCAGGGCGATAACCTCGCCCAGCGGGCGATGGAAGCCGGCCTTGTCGCCGTAGCGCTCGATCAGCGAGGCCGGTGCGTTCTCCGGGGTACCGTGACAATGCAGGCAGGATTTTTCCATCCGGCGGGCATTGAAGCGGGCCATGTATTTCTTGCCGTCGATGGTGACGATGCCGGACCAGGTGGTAATGGTGGGATTCCGGTTAAAGAATTCGATGATTTCCAGTTCTTCAGGGCTTGCCTGATTGATGGGGTTGCGGGGGTTGTCGGAAGAGAATTTCAGGATCATGTCCGGAAATTCCTTTTTGACCTCGTTGAATACCGCACCGGCGACGAAGGAGGTGGACATGGTTTCCGGAATAAACTCCTCCTGGCCGACCAGCTTATACATCACCGGCCGGATCTTATCGCCCACATAATTACGAACCGCCATCTCAAACTTGAGGGCGAGGTGGGCCTGCTGTCCGAGCAGTTCGGTGATGTTGCGGTTTGAGATCTGGTAGTGTTCGTAAAAAAGAAATGAAAAAAAGATGAAGATGAAGAGTGAGATATAGCAAAAAAGCTTGGTTCCGAGGGTTTTCATTACCCCTCCTTGGCGAGTTGGTTTTGGGTGCGCCGGAGTCATGGCCAGAACTGCAGGCCGAAGGAGCAATCACGGCCGGCGCAAGTCGCAGCTATTGATAATTAATTATATTATTGTTCATGGTTGTCAACGCCCTGGCTTTGGTATCCCCCTTTTCTTATGGCTGTAACGCCTACGGGAGGCAGAGCAGAAACTGATTGATACCGTTCATGATCATCTCCACGGCGATGGCGGT
>Ga0224510_10000841_pt1 | contig 21669 bp, 18 predicted proteins | sample SF_May12_sed_USG_FD_170161 | JGI IMG/M metagenome (GOLD analysis project Ga0224510, IMG submission 170161) | Sediment microbial communities from San Francisco Bay, California, United States - SF_May12_sed_USGS_4_1 | ecosystem: Environmental > Aquatic > Marine > Sediment | place: USA: California... | reverse complement strand
TTCTCCTGCTTCAGCATCACAGTATCACCCTCGCTAAAGAGTGCCGCATAGAGTTCCTGCTCACCTGCTGCCAGCGCCGGTCGCCGAGCATCCGAATCAATCCGGCTCAGGGAGTGAGTCTTACCGTGTTTACTGATCTCGAGGTACCCTTTGACTGCAAGATTGACGATCGCCGCCGTCATCGCTTTGTCGTCGTAATACATCTGCCGTATGTAGCGCAGAGACGCCGGAGAAAATCCTTTCGGCGCCTCGTAACGAGTGACGATCACACCTTCATCCGGATCCTTGCCATGACTACGCCAGACAGGGATGTAATACGCGAACACCAGGAGCAAGCCGATGACCGCGATCAGAAGATTGCGATTATCGCTGAGCAGCCACATCAGCCGTTGCCATTGTGTCGGCTCGGTCACCAGCCCTTTCGGCCAACCCACGACGATGGTCAGTCCATGCGACGCCGGCAGAGGGCGGTCGGCACTGAAGTGCACTGCGCCTGCCTCGTCCATATGACGGCTGTAATCCTGCGCTTTGGATCCCAGCGGTCCTGTGTAAGCCTCAACCATAATCTCGTCGCGCGGCGCATCGAACATCAAGGTCACGGTTGCACTCGCTTTGTCGATTGGGAAGGCCCAGCGATTGCCCGTGACATTCCAGTACAGCTCGTCGTGTTCGTCAAAAAAACCAAGCATGCGGTTCGCGCGATACCGGTAGGTATAAGTGTGCACGCCATGAGGAATGTACCGGCTCGCATCGCCGAAATAGGTTCGAATATCGCGCCGGTTGCGAACCGTGTGAAACGACTCCGGCAAGTCGTTACGCATGACTGCAAGCGGCTGTACCGTGATTTCGTAGCTGTTGCCGATGCTGTCCTCATACTCGACAGGGAAATCGCGGTAGATACCGCGCCGGATCTGCTGGCCCTCGGCCCGCACCTCGATGGTCTCCGTGACTTCGACCATGCCGTCCGTGTACACGCGAATGTCGCTGTGGAAGCTCAGGATGCGTTCGTCAGACTGCGCCGCTGCCGCAAACAGCAAAGCGAAAACGGTTATGAGTTGTTTCATTCCACAGTTCCGAATTTGACCAGTGGCACATTGGCCGCGTCATCTGAGGATTTTTGAAAGAAATCCTTTTGCGCGAAATCGAACGAGCCCGCAACGAAATTGTTCGGCACCGTCTCGATCAGCGTGTTGTAGTCGCGTACGGAGCCATTGTAGTAACGCCGGGCGAACTGCAGGTAGTTCTCGGTCTCGACGAGCTCGCGCTGCAAGGCAAGGAAGTTCTCATTCGCTTTCAGGTCCGGATAGTTCTCGGCCAGCGCAATAATTCGGTTGAGACCCTCGCTGATCTTTTCTTCCAGTTCGCCTTTGGTGCCGATGTCTGCCGTACGCATGGATTCGCTACGCAGAGCCGTGACGGCCTCAAGCGTGGCTTTTTCGTAGCGGGCATATTGATCGACCGCCGTAACCAGCCTCGGAATCAGGTCGTGCCGGCGCTGTAACTGGACATCGATATCGCTCCACGCCGTGCTGACGCGATTACGGCTGCGAACCAGCCGATTGTAAATAAGGACGCCTGCAACAAGGATCAGTAGCAGACCGGCAATGACGATCTGGGTCATGGGCGAGGATCTCCGTTTGATGCGGAGCTCATCGTAACATCACCGAATACGGAGGCCGAACACTTAATACCAGAAGGAGACAAACACCTGGTAGATAGTGGCGTCGAGCTGGTACAGCGGCTCGGAACCTATTGGCGCCAGTGCCCTGAGGTCAGAGAAATCGTCGTAGTCGATATGCAAAAGATCGACCGACGCAGAAACGGAGCCCCTCTTCAGGAAACCCCAGTCGTTACCGTCGTCATTCAGGAACTCGTAAGCCGCTTTGAGTTTGAACGTGTAACTTGTCAACGGACTCAACTCTTTGTCGCGCCCGCGAAAGTTAGTCGCTTGCGGCCCGGAGAACAGATCGCGGTAGAAATGCGCGCCGGTTTGCGTGTGATAGCGAAACTTTCCGGTAAACGTAAAGTCGTTCCAGGGATGCGTATACGATAAAGAGCCCGTATGCCCTTCAATATCCCAGGTATCGATAAAGTAGCGATACTCGCCCTCGAGGGCTGCACGATACGGCAAGTAATAGCGCGCACGAATGCCTACCGCATTGCTGGTTCGCGTATTCGGATAAAGCTCGGGCTCGAAACTGTACCCGAGCGCGCTGCTCGAGTCGGCATAGCGCACGGAACGATAGGGGTTATTGAGAAAACCCTCTTCCGTTATCGTTTCGAAATTCAGTGTTGAGATCAGGTTCTTGGTCAGAATCTGCGTCACGCCGACGCTGTACATCTGCTTGTCGAGATCACGCTCGAAAAGCACATCATCCGATCGTCGCACCAGGTCGTTACCCAGCGCATAACCGAAAGTCAGTGTCGTGAGGTCGCCGAACATATCCTGGCTGACCGAAAAACCGACCGTTTCGGCGTCGTAATCGGATTCTTCACTGCTCGTATAGTTGACGCGCATCGTCGTATTGCCACGCAGGTAGTCCAAACCCAGCGACCATTGTTTGCGCTCTTCGGTGTACGGACTCGCTGTCGTGACGACATCGATCGAGGCCGAAGTCACCATGTCGACGTAATAGTTGCCGACGACCGAAACACTCTTGCCGACCTGCTTGCGTATCAGTATCGACGGACCGTCAATTTCGACGCCGCCGCCATCGTAAAGGTGATACAGGACGTCCGCGCGGTCTTCAGGTAATACGCCCGCGAAGGCATTACCGGTAATGGCCAGCAGCAGAGCAGTGAGAGTGATTCTTTGCAACATCATCGGGGTCGCCAGGATCAATTACAGCCGCAGCCGCCGCCAGCGGCGCCTTCGCCACCACGTGCGCCTTCGCGAGCCTCGTAGACATGCTGAATATAGGATGTCGAGACAGGGTCAGAGTCCAGAGCCATGATGGGATCGGCAAGCCTGTCACGCTCGTAAGGCTTCACCCAGGGCTCAATCGGCCCGCAGGCGGACAGCAACAGCAGGCCCAGCAAGGGCAGCAAAATTCGTGTGTTTGGCAGACTATCGTTCATAGAGTTCCTACCTTTCATTGTCCTACTGTAGCGCCGCGCATTGTCCTGAACCGTGACCGCTGCCTCAGAAGAACACCGTAAAACCGAGATGGCCTTCCAGATTGTGAGCCGTCTTCTCCTCACCCAGTAAATCGATATCGAACAGGTGATCCCGAAAATCGATGTGCAGGGCAACCGAGTCAGTCAGAAGAAAGCGATAGCCTGCGCCCACGTTTACGGTGAAGCGGTCGTCGCCGGCAAAGGTCGTCGAACCGAGACCCGCGATCAGATACAGGTTGGTGTTATATGCACGCCCCTCACCCATGAAGACTTCGCCCGGCAGGATGTTGTAGCCGACGTTCAGGTTGTAATAGGTCAGGGTACGCTCGTCGTCGGTAATCAGCCGAGCGCCACCGGACAACACTTCAAAACTGGTCAGGCCGCCTTCGGACTGGCCAACCGTAGCTTCGACGAAGAATCCTTCGGTGATGTGGTAAGCAATGCGCAAGCCATAAGAGACGTCGGAACCGAAGTCCTCAATACTCATGATGCCAACATAGCCGCCAATCTCGAAGTCCTCGCGATCGATCGCAGGCTCCTTGATTTCCCGACGTGCTACTTCGGGGTCAACAACCTGGCCCGGCGGTTCAGCGGACGGCGGCGGCGCCTCTTCCGGACCAAATCCGAACAAATTTTTTGTTGCTGCGCAGCCCGACAGGCTGACGGCCGCAACAATCAGAAAAAGAACGCGAAACCGACTTTCCATTCTTCCACTTCCTCATTTTCATCGCGGCTTGTGAAAACCACATAGCTTTTATATTCAGCTCGCAACAGGAATCGTCGTGTCGCATAAACACGGAAACCGCCGCCAACATGCCCGACCTGATCGGTCCTGTCCTCACCCTGGATTATGGTCGTTTTTGGGCTCGTGTGAATAAAACCGGCACCCAGGGTGAAAAACGGTGATACGCGCCAATCAGGAAATGCTTCGTGAACAACATTGACGCTGCCCATCCAGCCATTCGAAAAATTACCCAGGATCTGCGAGCCCCATAGCTCAACCGAAACATTGGGATTCAGCGAGTAACTGCCGTACAACGACACGATGTTCGCACCGCCAAAATCACCTGCGAGCAAACCGGTTTCCCACTTCGCGTTGGTGAAGTCCTCGATTCCCGCCTCTTTGAAGCTTACCGGCGTACCGTCCGGCTGCAAGGTCAGTTGCATTTGAGCGCGGTCAACCCAGCCTTCCTTGCCATTGTCCGCTCGCACCAGATACCAATCGGTGCGCTGCTTGATGACGTCGACCGACTCACCGCGATCGACAACGTTGAAGATGGGATAGCCACCGCCCGGACCGGTACGCATCTCGAGATAGGGATCAGCGACCGTTACAGAGCGATATTCATCCTCGGCAAGCGCGGGCGCCGCCAGAATTAACAGCGAAACAACGATTGCCAGGCATGCCAGCCAAGCGCTGCTAGTTGGCCGGGGCGTCGAAGGGATTGTTGTAATACTGGGCTCCGACATCCAACCATTCCGCGATGAGGCGTAGCTCCGCTTTGGACAGTATATTGAAGTGAGTCTGATCGTTGGGATCATTAAAACGGTCAAAGAAATCTCTCGAAGCCCTAGCACTGCCAGCGGTGGCCGGCGGTGCATACGGTATCGGTTCAAGGATATCGTTGCCATTTGCATCCTGACCTACGACCTGAGTCGCATCGACCAACATACCGCCAGCGTCCAATATCTGAAGGTTATCAGTAACTAACAGCTCGCGATAGGCATTAAAATGATCCGGCTCATCGATCGAAAGACCATCCTGCAGCTCGAGTTGGCCAGCGGGCACGCGCGGGGCGTTGGCGTTCAACGGATCCATTGGCGTGTGGCACTGCAGGCAGTTGTTACTGAGCTGCACGCCGTTTGCATCAAGAACCGGATCTCCTGCGGCATCGACCACCAGGCGCGGCTCGTTCCAGAGCGGATGGATGATCGTTTCGTAATTAATGACGGCACGACAACGCCATGACCAGTCGGTCATACACGCCGACGACGTCGGTGAGCGCGTCGTCAGGTCCTGATAGCGGTAGTCGATATCGACGTTATTCGCTGCCACCACCGGATCGGCCGTCCACACGTCCCGATAAATGACATTCATCGACGGCTGTATGGACGCGAACGGCGGCAGAGTTGAACAGGATGGATTACAGCTGACGCGAGCACGAACTTCGGCCATCGTTTCACCTACCTCGGCGATGGTCCAGGTACCGAGCGTATTCGGGAATGGCCCGCCAACCTGGGCAGCGGTCGCGCCTGCGTAAGCCGATTCGAAGGCGTCGAGTCGGCCATGAGATACGGTTGCGTTGTCGTCGTGACAGCCCGTGCACTTCAGTTCCTGGCCTGAAGCCACTGCTATCCAGTTCTGGTGGCGCTGCGTGATGCGCATGCCATCCTCGTCAACAACGCTGAGCATCAGGGCGGCGTTCGCGGGAACTTTCGTAACCACGGAGCCGTCCGGCTCGATCATTGCGTAACCGACGATCTCTTTCATTCCAAATGCAGTGGTCACGCCGAAGGCGGTATCGTCGATATCACGAAGGTCGTCGTCCGGCTGTGACACGGCCTTTTCGATTCGCAGGAATCGTGCGGGCCGATTGGCAGCCGGCGTTTGCAGGGGATCCGCCATGGCGGCGATATTGACACCCGGCAGTATCGCGCCGTCAAAGTCGTAGACATTGCGAATATTCAGAACGCCTTCGTCTTTATCAAACAGCGTTGCATCGAGTGGAAAATTGTTCAGTCCGTCCAGCACTACCGGCGGTGTCGGGCGTGAATCACCCGAGACGACTTCCGTGAACATGAAACCCTCTTCACCGGCTACGATCGGCAGTTGCGTGTCGTTTCGAGGATCATATATCCAGATTCCGTACAACGGCGGCGCTACCAGGAAATCACCGGCGACCGGGATAGGCGGTGTGTCATCATCCGGATCGATGATCAAAACATTCGCCAGGTTGTCGGGTGTGCACGCGACTATCCTTTCATCGACCGTATTCGGATCGCCGTCGTCGGGAAGAACCTCTAGCAAACGACACTGGGACCAGCTGACCATGAGTCGGCTGGTACCGTCCTGAATGGGAAATACCGAGAAATACCGGCCGCCGACGGACGGCGCGCCTGGAATGGTCGATACGTTATTAATCGTTGCGTCTTCCTGTGCGGGACCCGCCAGGATGCCGATGTTGTCTTTTGTCGGCTGCGTATTCTCCAGGTATTGCGCCGTATCGATAAAAATGAGTTCGCCACCACCCTCGGTGTCCGTAAACGGCTTGGCGAGCACCATGACCCTGCCGTCCTCCACCTGCCGCGGCTGAGTAAACTGGATAACTGTGCCGTTGGCGCCCGTGTCATGACTGCGCTTGCCGTACAGCAATTCGAGATTCGAACCGTCGGGGTTCATGCGATACAGGTCAACTGCGTCATTCGACTGATTGCGGTCCCAGCGGCTGAAAACGATCTGCCCGTTGTCGAGCACCGACGGGTCCAGATCGTGGCTCTGGTTGAATGTGACCTGCCGGATGTTGTCGCCGTTGTCGTCCATGACATGCAGATTGAAGGCGAACTCATTGTCGTCCTCATCCTGGGCCGAAAATCCGCTCTTGCCCTCGTCCAGCAGCAAAGCCTGCGACTTCTTCTGGCGGGTTGAGGAGAATATGATGCGACCGTCCGGCAGGTATTTCGCCATGATGTCGTGACCGATCTCTGCTGTCAGCGGTGACTTGATAACGCGCTCGAGCACTCCCGTTTCGAATGTGTATTGCCAGATATTCCAGGTTGCAACCTGGTCGTCGATATCGACACCCATTTCAAAAGGCACGCGCATGGAAAACAACAAACGGCTGCCGTCGAAGTCCATCTCGACATCGCGAATAGCGGCGAGGCCCTGCGAGACACCTTCCGTAATGTTCACCGGCAATGCACCCACGGAGGCGCGATCACGATAATAAAGGTCAGCGCCAAAATCGAAAGTAATTTGTTCGCGAAGGTCCTGCTGCTGAAAGACGCCATTGTCGTCCGTCGGCAACGGAGACTTGATGTAGGCAATCGGAAAATCGATAATAACCGGATCCGGATTTTGCCCCGTACCGATCTGCACGCCGTCGCCCTTACTGCAGGCAACAACTAAAATACTCGCCATCGACAACGCGACCATCCTGGTCACTATTCCGGCAATTCCATTTTCGTACTGTCGCGATAGCTTATTCATAGCTCTCACCTCGAATCATCCTGGCAGGGTACGCTGCCGGGCGGTTGACATACCGTTAACACGATCACAAACAGCATCGCTGTGTTGCGTCCATGCAAAAAAAGTAACACGAGCCGAATTATAGGAGAGGCCGTCGCAGCGATGTAATGTCTCAAAAGCACGACAACAAATTTCGCAAGTGACAAAAATCTGCGTAAACGCTGGCGCATAAGGGTTTCAATCTTCGAGCGCGACGAATCAGCTGCGACATTCGTCCTCACGAAAAACGCAATGTTGCCGACAAGCGTCACAAGCAGCCCGAACCGTCTCCTTTCAGCGACGCATGCGGACCCCTTTATAATCAGTACCTTAGCGGTTCAGGACATAATCCGTGTGCGGTACTGCAGACAGTCGCTTGACATATCCTTGTCTCGGAGACTACCTACAACAGTTATGTAACGATCTGTTTTTATTACTGTTTTTCTCAGCATCGCGCCGTCCTGTCAGGACTGGCACGGCACTTGCTTTGTATCTATCGGGACTGTGAGTCCACCGCAATTCGACAACAAGCAACATAAGGATTGTGAGTGCCTTCACGGTGATTCCTGCCGAACTTCGGCAACATTGAACGACCACGCTGAACAAACACTGACATTACGAGCAGAAACGATATGAATAACAGGATGTGGAAAAAACACATGGACGACGTTTTCGGAATCTTGTCTCGCTTCGCTTTAGCCGGACTGCTTTGCACAGCGTTTGCCTTGCCGGCAAACGCGGGTGATCGCGAACAGGCCAGGCGCATTCATGATCGTCTTGCCGGCGTTCCGCCGAGCGCTGCGGTTATGACGGAACTGGAAAGCGCGATGGCCGGTACCAATCCGGAGTGCGCCAACTATCAGCTTACAGGCACCGATCCCGGCGCCGAGTGCGCCGCGTATATCGCGATGAACGACGTGAACTTCTACAACGTCACATTGAAAAACTTCGCCGCACCCTGGACGAATCGCGATCGCTCGATATTCGTACCTTTGAATGATTACATTGCGACCGTAATCGGCCTGATCCGCGACGATGAGCCATTCAACCAGCTGCTGTCCCGTGACATTACCTACCGGGGACAGGGCAACATTGTTCCGGCGCAGCCTTCTGCGAACAATAACGACCATTATGAACAGCTGGAGCGCAACAACATCAACTTGCGCGACCAACTCGTTCCGACAACGCAATCGTCAATTAACAATATTCCGTCATCTGCAGCTGCAGGCGTTTTAACGTCGCGCGCTGCCGCCGAAGCATTCTTTGTCGCCGGTACCAACCGCGCAATGTTCCGCTTTACGATGCTCAATCATTTCTGCACCGACATGGAGCAGTTGCATGATCCTGCCCTGCCGCCGGACCGCATCCGTCAGGATGTCAGTCGCAGCCCGGGTGGTGACAGCCGCCTGTTTCTGAATAACTGTATTGGTTGTCACACCGGAATGGATCCGATGGCACAGGCTTTCGCGTATTACGACTACGATGAAGTTAACAGCATGTCGATCCAGTACACGCCAGGCGTTGTTAATGACAAGTACTTTAATAATGACCTGACATTCCCGCAGGGTTACCGCACACCGGATGACCATTGGGACAACTACTGGCTGCAGGGACAAAATTCCTACCTGTTTGTCAATTCGCCCACAACGGGGTCCGGTGATGGTGCGCAATCGCTGGGCGTTGAACTCGGCAACAGCGCGGCGTTTGCCGCCTGCCAGGTCAAGAAAGTATTCCGTACGGTATGCCTGCGTGAGCCGGACCTTCCGGATCAATCCAAGGTTAATCAGATAATTACTACGTTCCGCAATACCGGCCATCGCATGAAGCAAGTCTTCGCCGATACCGCCGTTTACTGCATGGGCCAGTAGGGAGACATGATAATGACCAATGCAATCGGAATTGCTACCCATGCGTGGACGGCCAGATTACTGCGCAGCGGTGTTGCGCCCCTGTTTGCCGCGCTTGTGCTGACAGCTTGCGGCGGCGGTGCACAAACCACCGCCAACCCGGCGGCTCAGGCACCGAACAATAACAACAACTCGACCTATGCCGGTCCGGCCGCGCGCGACGCAGACGTACTCAAATTCCAGCAGGAATTCTGGAGCAATGCCAAAACCACAGATCGTTGCGGCAACTGCCACAACGAGACAGTCGGCCAGCTTCCCATGTTTGTGCGCAACGACAATGTGAACATGGCTTACGACGCGGCAGTAACCGTTGTCGACCAGGTACAACCGTCACTTTCACGCATCGTTGCCAAAGTCAGCTCAACGACGGAACGGCACAATTGCTGGGTACAGGACCCGGGTGTCTGCGGCACCATCATGACAACCTGGATCGAAAACTGGGTCGGTGACACGGCGGGCGGCGGTCGACAGATCGTGCTGACGGCACCGCCCTCACAGACTCCGGCTGACAGCAGGAACTTCCCCGCTACGGCGACGTCATTCGAGCAGCTTATCTATACACCGATCCTCGCGGAGTATTGCGCGGGTTGTCACAGCTCGGATTCCGGCACCGCACAACAACCGTACTTTGCTGACGGCGACATCAATGTTGCTTACGAGGCGGCCAAGGCAAAAATCAACCTGGATTCACCGGGCGATTCCCGCTTCGTGATCAAGGTCAGTTCGAACCCGATGATCTCCGGTGAGTCGCACAACTGCTGGGATAACGATTGCCCGACAGCTGAAGCAGAAATGCGCGCTGCAATTACGGCATTCGCTAACGGCATACCTGCGACAGTGGTCGATGCTGATCTTATTACGAGTAAGGCGATTCGACTGGTGGACGGCACGCTCGCGTCCGGCGGCAATCGTTACGAAGACGCCCAGATCGCACTGTGGGAGTTCAAGACCGGCAACGGACTCATCGCTTATGACTCGAGCGGCGTCGATCCGGCGATCGACCTCGATTTCTTCGGCGACGTAACCTGGTTCGGTGGCTGGGGTATCACGATCGGTGCCGACATGGCACAGGGCCCGGGCAAAGCCCAGGCCGGTTCGACGGCCAGCGCCAAGTTGCACGATGTCCTCAAGACATCGGGTGAATTCTCTATTGAAGCCTGGGTCGTGCCTGCAAACGTTACGCAGGAAATGGCGCAGATCATGAGTTACTCAGGCGGCGCCGACTCACGAAACTTCGCTTTGCAACAGACCTTGTACGACTACGACTTCCTGCTGCGTCATAACGCTGTTGACAGCAACAACATGCCGCTGATGGGTCTGGACGGTGAACCGGCGCACTCGACACCGGCAATGGATGAAGTCCTGCAAGCGACATTGCAGCACGTCGTCGCTACCTACAACCCTGTCGACGGACGCCGCATATACGTGAATGGCAACCTGGTCTCAACCACCGACCCGGTCCCCGGCGGCACGCTGGTCGACTGGCAGGACAACTTCGCCGTTATCCTCGGCAACGAATCGTCCAATGACGGCCTATGGCAAGGCACATTCCGTCTTGCTGCCATCCACAGGCGTGCATTGACGCAAGCGCAAATCGTGCAGAACTTTGACGCGGGCGTCGGCGAACGCTTCTACATGTTGTTCGACGTTTCGGAGCGCATCGGCGCGCCAATAGACACTTCTTTCATCCTGTTCGAAGCGCAGCAGTACGACAGCTACGCCTACCTGTTCGACAAGCCGCACTTCCTGACGCTGGACGGTGTCGCACGCGACAACGTAACCATCAAGGGACTGCATCTCGCCATGAACGGCCAGGAGGTTTCGGTCGGCCAGTCTTATGCAAACATGGACGAGAGCACGAATTCCGCGCTAAACGAGGAACTCGGCCAGCCGCTGTCGGTGCTCGGTGCCGTCATTCCCCTGGAAAAAGGCCCGGCGGACGACCAGTTCTTCCTGACCTTCGACGACATCGACGGCGTTGTATACAACCGTCCGATACCGCCAATGCTGGTCGTCACCCCCAAAGACCTGCCGGATGCTTCGAGCATCGGTGTACGCACCTTCGACGAGATCGATGCGACCTACGCGGCAATACTCGGGGTTGATCGTCTCAGGGTGTATACATCGAATGGCGACACGGCGGCGCACGTGGATGAAACCTTCCAGGAACTCAGGCAGTCGCTGCCGGCGGTAGAAGACATCAACACCTTCCTCTCGTCTCACCAGGTCGCGATCGCCCAGCTGGCAATTCAGTATTGCGATGCCGCGATCGGCAGCAATGCAAATCCGAGCCCGATCGCGAGCATCATCTGGCCGTCGTTTGACTTCAGCCAACCGCGAGGCACGGCTTTCAGCGTTGCCAATCGAAGCAACTTCGTCAATCCGTTGATCGCACGTGCGGTTGGTCAGACGTCGGGTGGCCCGCAACTGCTGTCGCAGCCCAGCTACGCGACCGTCTATGACGAAGCTGCAGCGTTCGCTGGCGCCGGCAATCGCCCGTCCAACCTTATCGACAGATTGCTACAACCCGCGAGCAGCAGTGACACGCGCGCGATCGCCAAGGGTGTTTGTGCCTCCATACTCGGAAGCGCAGCCACGCTGGTTCAGTAAAGACAGGACTTAAAGGAATTATGAAGATGACTAAGAGACGAAATGCACGGCACTGGGATACGCCGCAGCTTCATGGAGATCATCCGCGTCCTGTCACGCGACGCCAGTTCGTAGCGCAGGGCTTTATGTCCGGCGCCGCTTACACGGTTGGCGCGGGCTCACTCGGCATGCTGTCGACGAACGCGATGGCGGCACTGTCAGGCGATATCGACGATATGCGGCTGAACATTTGCAGGATCACCGACGGTGCGGGAAAGATTCCCTTCATCTGTTTCGATCTTGCCGGCGGCGCCAATATCGCAGGATCGAACGTGTTGATCGGCCAGTCGGGCGGTCAGAGCGACTTCCTCGGCACGCAGGGCTACGAGAAGATGGGATTGCCTGGCGACATGGTTCCGGGTCTGAACGACGCCAATAACCAGCCATTTGCCAACTTCGACCTCGGTCTGGGTTTTCACCTGGATAGCGCGTTCCGACGCGGCATCCTGGCAAGCATCACGCCCGGAACCGAACTCAACATCAACGGCGCCGTGATTCCCGCCCGTTCGGACAATGACACGGGCAACAACCCGCACAACCCGATGTACGGCATTGCGATGGCCGGCGCGAAGGGATCCATCCTGACGTTGACGGGCTCGGAGAATACGGATTCGGGCGGCAACTCGATGTTGCCGGCGGTACTTTATAACCCGCTGCTGCGGCCGACCAAGGTCGATCGTCCCAGCGACGTCGTCAACCTGGTCGACACCGGCGATCTCGTCGGCATATTGTCCAAGGCCGATGCAACGGCGGTAATGGAGTCTATTTATCGCCTGTCTGACCAGAAGATGAACGCCGTCAACACGCAGCTCCCAACCGACGCTGCGATCAAGGAAGCGGTGCGTTGCGGTTACGTCAAGGCAGCCCATATTGCCGAGACTTTCGGCGGTGTGCCCATCGACCCTCTGTTGGATCCCGACATTGTTGCTTCGGATGGCTCCGCGATTTTCACTACAGCGGAATTCACTGATGGCAGTCAAAATGCACGCGAGTTCCAGAAAACCGCGTCCGTCATGAAACTCGTGATGAACGGATTTGCCGGGGCCGGCTGTATCGAAATGGGCGGCTACGACTATCATGGCGGCGCGCGAGCAGAAGGCGAAGTGAAAGACTTCCGCGCAGGCCGCTGCATGGGCGCCGTGCTCGAGTACGCCGCAAGACTGGGCAAGCCGGTGATGATGTACGTCTTCAGTGACGGTTCGCTGTCATCGAACGGAGTGATCGACAATTCAACCAACGGGCGCGGCAAAGGTGAGTGGACCAGTGATAACTCGTCAACTGCCGCTGGTTTCTTCCTCGTCTACAACCCGACGAAGAGACCCGTGCTGTTAGGCGGTACTCCCGACCAGCAGGCGCTGCATCAGCAAATCGGCGCCATGGATGCCGGCGGTTCTGTCATGCGCGGCGCAACGCCAATGGCGAACAACGTCAACCTGCTCGCAAACTCGGTCATATTGAATTACATGGCCCTGCACGGCGAACAGGGCAATTTCGAATTCCTGTTCGATCCGATCAACCGCGTCAACCGCTGGAGTCACGGCCTTGGCTCGAACCTGGATACCTACACGGCATTCGAACCTATCGTGAATGGCACGATCGCGAATCCTATCCCCTGACAAGCGATCGCCAGCTTACGAGAGCAGCAATAACGGTCAGTCGTGCCATACGACTGGCCGTTTTTGTTGCATAATCCGATGCCATGAGCGAACTCAACGCACTCCTCGCCTGCCCGCGCTGCGACAAGTCACCACTACAATCCTCTGACGAATCATTGCACTGCAAAGCGTGCAAGATCGATTTCCCGATACTCGAGGGTATGCCGTGGATGTTTGCCGAACCCCTCGCCGCACTCGGCGAATGGCGCGGCCGGCTGCATTTTTCGCTGCAACAACTCAGCCAGGAAATTGCGGGGCTCGAGAAGGAGCTGCAAAACGAAGACCTCCGCGCACTGACCCGGCGCCGGCTCGAGCGTTACAGGAAAGCGGTCGTCGCGCACAAGCGGTCATTACAAAAGCTTTTGCAGCCGATCGAAATCCAGACGCTGGAAGGCAACTACGAAAGCTATCTCGCATTGCGCAGCCGGCTGCCCAGCGACCAGGGCCTGAATACCTACTATCCGAACATTCATCGCGACTGGGCCTGGGGTGAGGAAGAAAATCGTGCGTCGTTAAAACAGATCCGGTCCGTGCTGCACGACCACGCCGATCTTGGCAAAGTGCTGGTACTCGGCGCCGGTGCCGGCCGCCTGGCTTACGACGTCCACACTCAGCTGCAATGCGAACTAACCGTGGCAATGGACTTCAACCCGTTGCTGATGCTGGTTGCGAAAACGGTTACAAGCGGCGAAAGCCTCAGCCTGCACGAGTTTCCGATTGCGCCGCTGTCACTCGAAGATGATGCTGTACTGAGGAAACTGACGGCTCCCGAGGTCGCCGATGAACATTTCCATCTACTGTTCGGCGATGCCTTGCGAGCACCGTTCGCGGATGAGAGCTTCGATACGGTCGTAACACCGTGGCTGATTGACATCATCAACGAGGACTTGCCGATACTTGCTGCACGTATCAATAGCCTGTTGCGAGATAATGGCCGCTGGGTCAATTTCGGATCGCTGGCCTTCTCCAGCCCGGAACGCGCACTGCGCTATAGCCCCGAGGAAGCCAAGGCAATCATCGCGGAGAGCGGATTTTCCGACCCCTATGTCTCGCAGGCGACCATTCCCTACATGAGTTCGCCCGCAAGCCGCCACGGCAGACAGGAGCGCGTTTTCACGTTCTCGAGTTACAAGGAGCGCGGCGTGAAGAAACCCGCGCGACATACCGCTTTGCCGGACTGGATAGTCACAGGCAAGGGAGCAGTGCCGCTGACGAACTCATTCCGGCAACAGGCCATGACGACGCAAATCTATTCTTTCATCATGTCGCTTATCGACGGCAAACGATCCATCAAGGACATGGCGATCATCCTCGAGAAACAGAAGCTGATGACGCGCGACGAAGCCGAACCCGCCATCCGGTCCTTCATGACGCGGATGTACGACGACTCGAGGCGGCAATCAGGTTTCTGACGGAGTTGCGGGCGGCTCGCTCCAGCGAGCAAGGATGTACTGCCCAATCTTGTTAACGGCGTGACGGGCCTCCGGCATTTTGCCGACAAACATCTGGAACACGTGCCACATCTCCGGCCAGACTTCGAGCTCAACGGCGATACCTGCGGCGATGCAGGCATCGGCAAAGCGTTCCGAGTCGCTTAACAGGATTTCATCGTCGCCTACCTGGATAAACATCGGTGGCAAACCCTCGACATCGGCGAATACGGGCGATACGAGCGGAAAACGACGCTGGTGAGGCTCGCAATAAAGATCCGCTACATCCGGCAGATCCGCCGCGCGAATAAAGGGATCCTGTGCAGCACGCGTACGCATCGACTCGCCGCTACCTGTCAGGTCAAGATAAGGCGACAACAACACAGCCGCGGCCGGAAGCGGGTCGCCCGCGTCGCGCAGGGCCAGCAGCGTCGCTACCGTCAGGCCTCCGCCGGCCGAGTCGCCCGCGATCACAATGTCCCCGGCCTTTATGCCCATGGCAAGCAGCGATCTGTAAAGCGCTACCGAATCATCTATTGCCGCGGGAAACCGGTGTTCGGGCGCCAGTCGGTACTCTGGCAGCAAAGTACGTATTTTCCCGGCGCGGGCAATGTGACTCACAAACTGCCGATACATGTCGCAACTGCCAACGACGTAGCCGCCGCCATGCAAATAGAGCAACAGCTTGCCGTCCATCCGGCCTTTCGGTGTCAGCCACTCGACGTAAAGTTCGTTGATTTTGTCGGACTCTATGCGCACGCCGGTGGCCATCATCATCACGTGACCGATCCTGGACCAGCGGCGACGAATCTTTTGCATGTCCAGATTGTCAATATGCAGCCGCCTGATATAGGCACCGGATATCGAACGCATGATTTTGGCGCGAATGCTGCTCATAAGAGTTTATGATGAAAATGAAGACTGAAGAGTACACGACTGATGCAAATACTGCGCACACCTGATTCACGGTTCGAGGGCCTTCCGGACTACGACTTCGCTCCCACATACGTCGACGTCGGCGGGCTGCAAATGCATTGCGTCGACGCAGGTCCTTCAGACGGTGCCATTGTATTGTTGCTGCATGGCGAGCCGAGCTGGTCTTACCTTTATCGTCATATGATCCCGCCCTTGCGGGATGCCGGTTTTCGCGTCATTGCACCGGACCTCATCGGTTTCGGAAAATCCGACAAACTGGTCCGGAAAGCCGACTATTCCTTTGCAGCGCATGTCACCTGGATGACACGATTTGTCGAGGCCCTCGACCTTCGCGACATCACGCTGTTTTGCCAGGACTGGGGCTCGCTGATCGGCTTGCGCGTTGCAGCCGAGAACGAGGAGCGATTCGCACGTATCGCTTTGGGCAACGGCGGCCTGCCGACCGGCGACCGCGCAATGCCCCGAGCATTCAAGGTCTGGCAGGCCTTCGCGCGTTTCAGCCCGTGGTTTCCGCTCGGCAAAATCGTCCAGAGCGCGACTGTTACGCGATTGCCCGATGCAGTGGTTGCCGCCTACGATGCGCCCTTTCCGTCCGGCAAATACAAAGCCGGTGCGCGGGCATTTCCGCTGCTCGTACCGACCCGACCCGACGATCCGGCGAGCGCCGCCAATCGCGCCGCGTGGGAGGTCTTCAAACGCTGGGAGAAACCGTTCCTCACCTGCTTCAGCAATCGTGACCCCATCACGCGCGGCGGCGAGAAAATCTGGCAGGGCACCGTTCCGGGCGCCAGGGACCAGCAACACGTGAAGATCCGCAACGCGGGTCACTTCCTGCAGGAAGACAAGGGAGGCGAATTAGCCGCGGTTTTGATCCGGTTTATCGAAACTAGCGTTCGAGGTACTTAAGCTTGTCCTTAACCTCACGCCACTCATCCGCATCGTCGGGCGGATCTTTCATCTCGGTGATGACGGGCCAGTCCTGCGATAGTTCCTGGTTGAGCTTCAGGAAGTGCTCCTGCCCGGCCGGCAGTTCGTCCTCGGAGAAGATCGCCTCAACCGGACACTCAGGCTCGCACAGCGTGCAGTCGATGCATTCGTCGGGATCGATCACGAGAAAATTGGGGCCTTCGTGAAAGCAATCCACAGGGCAAACCTCGACGCAGTCGGTTAATTTGCACTTGATGCAGGCTTCTGTAACCACGAATGTCATGCTGGGTCCCTCTCTCCGGAGCGCGTACGCTATGCGATGTTGTACCTTGAATCAAGTCATGTGGGCGACCAATAGCCGCTATTCTCCGCTGCGCGCCGCTCATCGGCCAGTTTCTCGAGATGCGCAAGCAGGGAGCGCTCCGCCCAGCCGTAAAGATGCTCGCTCACGTCCTTGTAAACATGCGGTACGAGCTGCCTGACCGTCAGGCCCGGATGGGCCCTGAGCGCCGCGACAACTTTCGACTCGCGCTGCAGGCGGTGATCGATAATCCAGTCGATGGCGCGCGCCGGGTCGCGAATCAGCTCACCATGACCCGGTGCGAGTATCGCGGGTTGCCGGTTATTAACTTTGGCGAGAGAGGCCAGGTAGTGGCTCATGTTGCCATCGGGCGGGTCGATGACAACGGTGGAACCATCAATGATGTGATCGCCGGTAAATATCCAGTTCAGCTGCACGTGCCGGTAACACAGGTGATTCGATGCATGTCCCGGCGTGTGGATGGCCTCAAGTTCGATTCCGTCCACGGTAACCCTGTCCCCGTCGATGAGTTCGCGATCCGGCCGGAAGGTGCTGTCCTGGTGCCGGCCCAGCGGCGCCGGACTGCCCAGAAGTTTTGCACCGGTCCGCTTTGCAAGTTCGACAGCGGCCGGCGAATGATCCGGATGCGTGTGCGTCACGAGCACCCAGCGTATGGGCGCCGCGGATCGGTCGACGATTGCCTCAAGGTGCTTTTCGATCAAGGGGCCGGGATCGAGCACCGCGATCTCGGCAACGCCAAACAGGTACGTATTCGTACCCGGTCCCGTCATCATCGACGGATTCGGCGCAAGCAGCCTGCGAACTCCCGGGGCAAGTTCAGTGAAATCGGGCATCGCCGGGCCGAACGTCGTCACGATTTCGCGCCGGGATAGTCTTTATCGCCAGGCAACACAATTTCCCGCTTGCCCTTCCTGATGATGACTGCCGGCACCATGCTCGTAACGCCCCACTCGGAACTCGACTTCGCCCAGTCCACCAGGCTTTCCAGGTCCTTGTGGCGGGCCACGCTTTCCAGTGTCTTGATCGTCGGATAGTGCAGTTTCACATCGCCGCGTCGCCCGGCGGCCAACATGTCCTTCGCCGTTACCCAGCACGATTCTGTCAGTTCACCGCCGCAGTGTTCGGCGCACTGCCCTTCCGGCAAGACTGCGAGAAAAAAGCGCGTCGAGTATCGCTTCGGCAATGACTCCGGCGTCACCCAGTGACTGAAGTAATGCAGCCGGTCGCAATACAGTGTCAGCCTGTTTTGCGTCACCCATTCCGCCCAGTTAAGACTGCCGTCATTCAGCGCATTGCGAACTCTTATAAGGTCCTCATCGACGGAGGATAAGTCGGCGAGCAACACGCCCGATTCCTCGAACAACTCGCGAATTGCCGAGCTGAAATATTTAAGACCGTCTTTTTTTATGCCGAGGCGCGCGGCGGCCGCTTCGCTCGTAACCCCTTGACAGAAATCATAAATTTCGGAGTCCTCAGCATCGACAACACCACCCGGGAACGCGAAAGCTTCGCCAAAAGACGAGCGTTCATGACGCCTGACCATGAAGATTTCGGGGCTGGCTGCCGCCGCACGAACGAGGACTACGGTGGATGAGGGACGCGCATAAGCAGCATCAACCAAGGTCACTGACCTCTTCTTCATCCGCTTCAACGTAAGCTTTCAGTCGCAGTAGCGCCTCGCCGATGACGGCGTCGACAGGTGCTGCAATACTTTCGAGGCCTCCTGGCTGGTAACCACCGACGGCATAGGTGAACGTGACCCTGGTGCCTTCATCGTGAGCATCAAGTTCCCAGGTCATGTTTCCGCTGACGCCCATCAGCCCCAGCGGACCCAGGGCACCGGTGAGCCGTATGACGACACCCGGATTCACCATCGTTACCTGCATATGCACGACGCCGGCATTGTCACCGAAGTGCTCGCAAAAACATCCGAGGGGCTGTGCTTTGATACTGAGAAGACTGGCGTCACCGGAAACCGTGTGGTCCGGGTTCCACCAGTTGCCGACTTCGGCGGTCGCGGCCTGCCACACGGCATCCTTACCGGCGCTGATCACCACCTCGCTGACGACCGTGAAACCGCCTTCGCCGGCAGCAGTCACTTCGGCGACCGCTGTCGCCGAGCAAGTCGCGAAAAGGACGACGAACATCACTGGCATCTTCATTTGCGGCTCCTCGAGAGAGCGACTAGCTTACCGCAAATTTGAATTACGCAAGCGCTGTCCACATATCGGAAAATCTGTATCGTTGGCCAAGTCATGAACGAAGACCTGAGAGTAGTGTTCGAGAGTCGCAACCGGCAAAGCTGTGCCGATCGCGCATTGGTGCTGGAATCGCTCCGCATACCGCACCAGCTAATGGACGACGGCGGCTCCTGCGTCCTGATCGTGCCAGCGCCGTTTTCAGCGCAGGCCGTCAATGAGCTGAGACTCTACGACGATGAAAACCCGCCCGTGCTTAAGAAAACACCGCTGCGTGTTGAATACCACGACGCCGTGCCGGGGCTGGCCGGCTATGTCCTGGTCGTCTGCCTGGTGGCCGGCATGGCCGGATATTCCTACTTCCAGACCAACTGGTTTGTTGCGGGACGTGTCGACGGCGAACTCATACGGCAGGGAGAGTTTTGGCGGCTTTTCACGGCGCTGACGCTGCACGCTGACGTCAAGCATTTGCTGAGTAACCTCGTGTTCGGCGTCTTCTTCGGGCTGTTTGCCGGCCGATTACTGGGCTCCGGCGTCGCCTGGCTCGCGATCGTTCTCGCTGCCGCGACCGGAAACGGGATCAACACCCTGTTACTCGAATCCTCACACCGATCCATCGGTGCATCAACAGCCGTGTTCGCGGCACTGGGCCTGGTCGCAGGCTACGTCTGGTTCAGGAGGCTGATGTCGCAGGACCGCTGGTCTAATCGCTACGGCCCGCTCGTCGGCGGTCTGGCCTTGCTGATGTACACCGGCACTGGCGGCCCGAACACCGATGTCGGCGCTCATCTGCTCGGATTTGTCTGCGGGTTCGGAGCGGGTTATATCCTGAGTCGCGAGGGCGACGTTGCCGCCAACTTGCGAACGCAGCTCATTACGGGTGGACTCGCACTGGGCCTCATCTTTTTCAGCTGGGCTATCGCTCTAAGCGTCTGAAATCGGGCCAAACTACTGTAGAATTTTGGCATGCGGAAAAAGTCGTTAAGATGAAAGGCGTCCTGCTGTTCCTGGTCGTATTGTTAATTACTGTCGCAGCGGTCCTCTGGATTCGACACGGCGGCGGCAATACCTACTCCGACCTGACAGGCACGCCGCGGTTGCACGCCGAGGCACTTGAAGAAGTGCTTACCTACCCTGAACCGGTCGGCAACGTTGCGGTGAGCAGCACGGGTCGGATCTTTTTTACAGTACATCCAGAGTCCCGCCCGCACGGCAACAAGTTGCTCGAATATGTCGACGGCGCATCCATTCCGTTTCCGTCGCCGCGCCAGCAAAGCGAGTTGTTCGACACGCCGCTCGGCATCGCAATCGACCGGCTCAATCGTTTGTGGGTCATTGACCACGGTAATCATGGATTGCGCTCGGCACGCATTGTTGCGATCGACCTCGAGACCGGGAAAGTCCTGCGGGATCAGCACCTCGACGAGACCATCGCGCCTGCCGGCTCCCTGTTGCAGGACCTGCAGGTCAGCGCGGACGGGCGCACGATAGTGATCGCCGATGCCAGTTTCTGGCGCAAGTCGCCCGCGCTCATCGTTTACGACGTGGAGACCGGAGAAGCCCGGCGTGTGCTTGAGGGACATCCAACGGTGTCGGCCGAGAATTTCGTTATCCGGACGGATGGCAAGCCTATGCAATTTCTCGGTGGCATGGTGGCACTGCGCGGCGGCGTCGACGGCATCGCGCTCGGACCGGAGTGGCTATATTACGGAGCACTAAACGGTTCCGGCCTGTATCGCATCCGGCTGAAAGATCTCCTGAACCGGGGGCTGCCTGCGTCACAACTGGCGAAGACAATCGAACGGCACAGCAACAAACCGCTCAGCGATGGCCTGAGCATCGATACGGACGGTAGTGTGTATGTTACCGACGTTGAACACGGCGCCATCTTCAAGATCGGTCCTGACAGCGGTTTGACCACCTTGATAAAATCGCCGCGGCTGCGCTGGCCGGACGCCTTGTCTTTCGGGCCCGACGGTTATCTATACGTCGCCGACAGCGCACTGCCGGAACTCATTCTAAAATCAGACGAACACATCAGGGCCCAGGGACCGTATCGAATTTTCCGGTTCCAGACAGGCTCCCTGGGTAACCCCGGGCAATAACAAGGTATCTCCGTCCCGTTCCCGCAGCGCGATATCCACATCTACAACCAGGTGGCCGACGAATCAGTCCTCGACGTCGGGTTCGATAAAGCACCAGCGCAGTTTCGGGATGCGATTCTTCAGCTCGCGCTCCAGCGCGTTGATGCTCGCAACAGCTTCTTCAATGGACAGACCATCGCGCAACTTGATTTTCGCGGC
>Ga0224510_10000839_pt1 | contig 21678 bp, 27 predicted proteins | sample SF_May12_sed_USG_FD_170161 | JGI IMG/M metagenome (GOLD analysis project Ga0224510, IMG submission 170161) | Sediment microbial communities from San Francisco Bay, California, United States - SF_May12_sed_USGS_4_1 | ecosystem: Environmental > Aquatic > Marine > Sediment | place: USA: California... | reverse complement strand
ACATCCCCAACCAGCCGAGCTTCGCCGGCTTCGAATCGTACCACTGCGAAATGTCATACGCTCTCTCACTGGCCATAATGTGACCTCCTTGTTAGACGAACCTCCGCATCGATAAACTCTTCATGAAGAGCCGAAGACCCGACAATGCTTCCATCGCATGGACTGGACATCATTTGCCGACATCGGGCTGTCCTTTTCATGGCGCATGATTTCTAACACGTGACAAAACTACCATAGTGTCTAATGTTAGTCAACATATATATGGACAAACATATGACGAAATGTTATTGTCCATAATAAGCTTGATGGTTAGACCAAGGGAGGAGGCACTCGACATGACGATCTCTTCAAAAACTACCTTAGTTTTATCCGGTCTCGTCTTTTTCGGACTGGGACTCTTTGCGATCACGGAGTCAGACATCAATGCAAGGGAGAAACAATTCAATGTGCCGTCGCATGCTGAGACCTCGATGGCACCTCTCTATGGGTTTCGTCTTCCAGACATCGATGGTCATCCCGTCGATCTCAAGACGTACAAGGGTAAAGTGCTGTTAATTGTGAATACCGCGAGCATGTGCGGCAATACTCCTCAGTATGCCGGCCTTCAGGAGATGTATGAGCGGTATCAGGAGCGGGGATTCGAGGTCCTGGCGTTTCCGGCTAATGATTTTGGGCAGCAGGAGCCGGGTACGAATCAAGAAATTAAAGGATTCTGCTACACAAAATACAGCATCAGTTTCCCCCTGTTTTCCAAAATCAGCGTGGTTGGAAAAGAGAAGCATCCACTTTATCAATATTTAACTGAGCGGAGTCCCTTCCCTGGCCGCGTGACGTGGAATTTCCAGAAATACCTGGTGGATCGATCCGGCAACGTGATCGGGAAGTATGATCCCGGCATGAACCCTTTATCGCCCACCATTCTGTCCGATGTGGAAAGAGCCTTGGCGAAAAGCTGAAACCGTATGTCGATAAGGAACGAGGAATGTGGATGCATCGGTTCAGTATCATGATTGTTATTTGTGCGGGGCTCTTTCTGCATGACACGCTGCGTGCCAACTCGGCAGCGGCTGAGTGGGCAAGAGTTGGAGGTACCCATAAATACGACCGCTATGTGGATATGACCACCATTGGGGTGTCGGGGCAGAGGGTCACGCTCTGGACACTTCGGGACTTTCGTGTAGAGCGAGCCATTCCGCGCGGTCCTTATCGGTCACTGACGGTCAAGCGTCAGTACGACTGCAGTCAGAGGAAAAGCCGCCCGCTCCGCGCTCGGTACTATCCAGACGGCATGGCACAAGGCCTCGTGTTGTATGCTGCGCCAGCGACGCGCGAGTGGTCCCGCGTGGTTCCCGGTAGCGATGATGATGCTGAGATGAAGGTGGCCTGTCGGCAGGCCCATCGAGGTTGAGTCATGGATAGCACGGGGGGTGATATGCCGCGACTATGTATGTTGCTGGTGCTGAGTTGTGTGTGGATGACGGCCTGTACCGGAAGGGAGTCGCCATCAGGTCCAACGACGATCTCTGCCGCTGATTGGTCCAAAGTTGGCGAGACGGAGATATACGTCTCGCTACGCCGACCGTGGGAGTATTCGGAAAGCGGACGAAACCGTCACAATGTCTGATCTGTTCGATTATAAGACGGCACAGACGGAGAGTGACATCCCGGCGCTCTCGAAAATCACTGTGCGAGAATACGACTGTCAGAATCAAAAGAGCCAGCCAGTGAAAACGACGTGGTATGCCGACCACATGGGTTCCGGAGCAGTAGGGCGCACTACTGGAGCTATAGGCAAACTGACAACCTCCGTCTCGGGGACGTCCACTGCAGCGCTCATGAAGGTTGCTTGTGGGCTTTGAAAGTCTCGTAACAGGGCTTGCAGCTATCAACCTTTCATGATGAGCATGTGATCCGTGCGTTCGCGAGACGAAATTCTACCTGTAAGAGGCGGATTGCCTGGCGACGGATATAGCGAGTGTGGCTAACACCGGTAGTCGGAGTCACGACAGATCGTAATCAGACAGTACTGCTTCAGCTGCTTTCCGTCCGGACAACAGCGCACCATCCAGCGTACCGCTCTCCCGGTAATCGCCACAAAGGTAAAGACCCGCAGCCACGCGCGGTGAGGCTGTGCGGTTCCCGGGCGACAGCAGGTCTATTGGGGGCAGCGCGCAGTGAATGTGATCGGTCCGCAGATGACGCCACCCGTCGACTTGCGAGCCGAACCAGGATTGGAGAAACAGCCGCACCGCTTGCACAATATCATCGTGTGCCCCGATCTGTTCTGTTGTAGTCACCGAGATCAAAGCACGTCCTGTCGGTGCGTATGAAGGCGCTGCTTCACTCAGCACACAGACGGTCCGGACTAACCCATTGCCTTCTCCGTTCAATATCAACCAGAGCCCTCGTTGCGGAGCAGCTGGCGCATCAAAATAGAGCGTCATCGAACCACGCGCTGAGGGGCTTGCCGCTTGCTCCCCACGCAGGCGGGCAGCGGTCGCATGATCTGTCGCAACCACCAGCACGTCACTCGTGAGCTGTTCCCCGGACTCCAACCTCACACTCGATCCCTGAATGTGCTGTACGGCTTGGTTTAGGCGGATCGTCCCGGGAGGCAATGGAGCCGCAAGGTGTTGTGCGATGGCGCCCATGCCATTTCGCGGCAGGGCGGTTGCTCCTCGGCAGAAGGCGCCCCAGACAAGCTCAAAAATCCAGCAGGGCGTTGTTAACTCTGTCTCCAAAAATACGCCGCTGAGAAAGGGCTGGAAGAAACGCGTCACCATGGCGTCCGAAAATTGATACGCCTGTAAGACTTCGTGAGTCGGACGGGCGGGGTCGCCCATCTCGGAGCAGAGGCGTTGGTGCAATGCGTCCCGTCGCACTCTCAACAGTCGTAACTTGTCGGCGAGCGAGCCGATAGGGCTGACCAAAGTCTGAACGAGATCTTGCGGTCGGCGAAAGAGATCGCTCATCAAGTGAAAGCGGCCGGCATAGCGAATGAGCGCTCCAGGGTGAAAAGGCATGAGATCCAACGTGGCATAGTTCAGCGTCTTGCGCGCTTCCGGGTAGCCGGTGAGAAAGATCTGGAATCCGCGATCGAGCTGAAAACCCTCTACGCGATCTGTGCGGACCCGCCCACCGATGCCGTCGGAAGCTTCAAGGACTGTGCAGGTAAGGCCCGATTGTGTCAGACGACGTGCACAGGCCAATCCGGCAAGACCGGCGCCGATAATGAGCACATGTGGAATTGAGTGTTTCACGTAGCGTTCATGTGTGTGATAATTGTCCGCAGATGCGTGGTCTCTTTATTGAACAGTATGGTTATCCACTGTCATTCCGGGCCTGCCGTTGGCACTAAGTATTCTTGAAGATTGGTTTTTCCATAGCGACTCCCTGGATACACTTTTCGAATGAATCCCGCGACGAGGGCCATGAGCTTCTTGACCGAGGGAGTTTTCTCAGGATCTGTAGCCGGCAAGAGACGGACTGTGATGGCTTTCTCGTGCGACTTGAGTTGAACAAAGAAGGTGCACGCAGTACCCTGTTCGATCGTCACGGACTCCAGCAACGCATCTTTTCCGCTCCGCGACAAATAAAATTCTTGAACCTTGAGTATCTCGTTACCGGTTCGTTGAACCATCGGCGTGAATGCCTGATAGAGACCCTGCAAATCTCCGGCTTCTTCTACAACAACATGTGGCATTGCGATTCCCTTCTACGCATGATTCCGCAACATGAGCTCTTTCGGATGCGGGTTAAGATAGACCTGATCGCGAATGTACCCGACGTCGAAGATCTGGACGTAATGCTTGACCAGCGTGAGAGGGACGATCAACGGCGTAAGCCCCCCATGATAGTCGGCAATCACGCCCAACAGCTCGGCCTTTTCATGAGTGGTCAATCGACTCTTGAAGTAGCCCACAATATGCTGCAGCACATTGACATGTTTACGCACCGTCGCCTTCATGGTCAGGGCTCTCATGAAGTGCTCACCGTACTTCAATGTCAATTCTTTGAGTCCATACCGTTTCGTTTGGCCGACCAGCCGCCCCATCGTTTCGTAGTGCTGCTGGCTATGGGCTAAGAGCAGATATTTGTGAATCGTGTGGAAGCGTATCAGAGCCTGTTGTGTGACTCCGTTCTGCACCAGATCTTGGAAACGGCGGTAGCAGAACACCCGCTCGATGAAGTTCTCCCGAAGGGAAGGGTCACAGAGCCGCCCTTCCTCCTCGACGGGAATCAACGGAAAATTCTCTGTGAAGGCTTTCGCAAAGATCCCGACCCCGTTATGGCTCGGCATGCCCTGTGCGGTGTACACACGCACCCGTTCGATGCCACAACTGGGTGAGCCTCTCTTGAAGACAAATCCTGAGAGGTCTTGTTTGTGGAGTGAATCAAGACGCGTGTCGATCATTGCCTCCATTGCCTGAGTGTGATCGTGCTTGCTCTTAATTGTCATCAGCCGAGGGTGATCCGGATTGCCCATCAAGCGCATCGCTTCACGCGGGGTACCCAATCCCGCTTCCACCTCAGGGCAGACCGATACCCATTCGACGTAGCGGCCCAAGACATCGGTTAGGAAATGGTCCTGCTTGTGTCCTCCGTCGAAGCGGACCTCATCTCCGAGAAGACACCGACTGATTCCAAGACGAAGCGGGGAAGTCGTCATCTCGTTGCCTCCTGCTTCCCGAGGTTGAGATATTCCTGACGGGCGAGTTGATGGTCCACAATCGGTGAAGGATAATCGGTCCCGATTCGGCATCCGGCCCGCTCTTGCTCATCTGCGGTCATGAGATGCGGCTCATGAATCCTCTTCGCCGATACAAGGGCAAGTTCTGGGACATAGCGGCGAATGTAGGTTCCGTCCGGGTCGAACTTTTTACTCTGAAGCGCAGGGTTAAAGATCCGATACCCGGGCATGCTATCGGTGCCGGTTGAGGCACACCACTGCCAATTGCCGTTGTTTGCCGCCACGTCAGCATCGATCAGATGCTGCATGAAATACCGTTCGCCGCTCTGCCAGTCGATCCGAAGATCTTTGATCAGGAATGATGCGACGATCATTCGAACACGGTTATGCATCCATCCTGTGTGGTTGAGTTGCCTCATGCCTGCATCCACGATCGGATAGCCGGTCTTTCCCTCCCACCATGTTCGAAAGAGCCGATCTCGTTCATTGCCAGCTGGTCGAGCTGGCGGCACGGTGACCGCTCTGAATGGGCCTTTCGCGACATGTGGGAACCCCGTGAGGACTTGTTGGAAGAACTCACGCCAGATCAACTCATCGACCCAGGTCAAGACATCAGACCGGGACACTCGCCCGCCTTTTGCCAGTGCGTTCAAGGCCGCGTGAATGGCCATGCGCGGCGACAGTGTTCCGAACCGGAAGTGTGGGGAAAGTGTTGAACTGCCATCGATTGCCGGCAGGTTTCTACCTTGCGCATAGGAGTGAAGGGGTCCTCTCACAAACCAGCGCAACCTCTTCTGAGCGTTCTGTTCACCTGGCTCGATCGACAACACCAGGGGATCGTACCCCAACTCACTGCTGGAGGGGAGAGGACAAGAGAGTGGCAGCGGTGCGGCTTTCTTTTTTGCAAGGGCGGCTGGGATCGGCTGAACTGCCGGGGTTGTTGCATGCCATTTGGTCCACCAGCGTGCGCGATAGGCGCTGTACCGTTGCAATGGCTCACCCGTCGCGCCCCGCACCTCAGATGCTTCAAACACCACATGGTCTTTGAACGTCCGCACCGCCACCCCGAGCTTTGCCAAACGCTGGTGAGCCAGGCGGTCCCGCTCTATCGCGCCCGGTTCGTAGTCGCGATTCCAATAGACTACGTCGGTCTTCCAATCAGTTGCCGTTTGAACAATTTGTTCAACTGGCTCACCGCGACGCCACTGCAGAGTGAGTCCGAGGGTGGCGAGGGATGCTTGGAGCTCATCCAAGCATCCCAGCATAAAGTTCACGCAAGCTGATCCGAACTCATGCGACTGCAGCAACGGCTCATCGAATACAAACAACGGAATGATCTCGTCGCATTCTTGGCAGGCTGCTGTGAGTGCCGGCTGGTCATGCAGTCGAAGATCGCGCCTGAACCAAACCATCCCACGCATGTGCCCACCTTTGCCCAGAAGGGTTACCGTTCCGGATTTCCATGAGATCCCGCCGGCCCTCTTGGGAGTTTGTCGCCTGCTATGCGCTCGACGGAGAGCTCATGAAGGCCTTTCTCGTCCTTCACTCCAACTTTCACAACGGTTCCCGTTTCCCCACGGATCATTTTGACGACCTGCTCGTAACTCTTTCCGGTCACGGTGGTTCCATCCACACTCACGACTTCATCCCCATGTCGAAGTCCCGCCTTATGAGCTGGTCCCTCCGGATGGACCATGCCGACATACAGGATGGCCGGATCACCGATCCGCTCGGCTCCGATCTGGAGAGAGAGACCGATCACACCCTTGGGCAGCTTGGTATCGTCTCCATGCCCATACGGCGCCTGGTTCGGTGGTTGGTCGGCTATAGCCGATCCCACAACGAGAAGGCCCATCAACAACCCTGCCACAATATGGAAGCCAGTGATTCGCATAAAAGCACCTCCTGTTAAGTACCCTATTGCTCACCGAACACTTATCAAACCAAATAAAGACAGTGCCGCAACTGCGAGAACGCCTGCCAACAATCCTGCTGCAACATGAATATAGTTGTCGGGAATTCTCATGGGCCCACCTCCTCATGGGCTACCAGGATCTGCCAATTCAAGGAGACATCGTCTCAAGCGCAGCACGAATGAATTCCTGTAAACGGAGCATTGATGCCCTCGATGACGGTCCCGTTTGAAAAGCAGAAGCAATGCCCACCTGTTCCATCTGTTTCTTCTCCCGATCACTCCTCTTATTGCGCCACCGTGTTAGGGAAGTGCGGCAATACGAACAAATGAGATCAGCAACATGTTCCCAGCAAAAATCACTGCTCCTAAGAGGACCAGATACATCAGAGTCGTGTCCATCGCACTAGCTTCCCAAGTTCACGCTACGCGACCGACCAGGGTCGTTTCAGAAAATAAGGCCTGAAGCGCAGAGTCCAGCGTTGCATACTGAAACACATACCCCTTCTCAATGGCCTTCTTTGGCACCACGCGCTGGCCCGTGGTCATCAGCGATCCCAATTCTCCCAAGGCCAGTTTCAAGAGGGATTCTGGCGCCGGAATCCAGGATGGTCTATGCAGTGCGCGGCCGAGTTTCAAACAGAACTCGTTCATGGTGACCGCTTCCGGGGCCACCGCGTTGAGGGGGCCAGAAACATGGCTGTTGGCGAGTGCCCATTGGATGAGGCCGATATGATCACGTCGATGAATCCAGGAGACCCATTGAGTACCCGGCATGATCGGACCACCTGCGTACAACTTGAATGGCAACACCATTTTGGCTAAAGCCCCGCCGTCTTGTTCGAGCACCATGCCGGTCCGCAAGATGACCACGCGGGTTCCAAACTCTGCGGCGTTCATCGCTTCCGCCTCCCAGGCCAGACAAAGGTCAGCAAGAAATCCCGTCCCGCGAGCAGCACCTTCATCCAATAGGCGGTCATCGCTGGCGCCGTAATAGCCGATGCCAGAGGCGCTGATAAACACCGGGGGTTTAGACGACCGGCGGGACAGCGCGCTGACTAGTAAGCGGGTAGTGAGGACTCGGCTTTCGGTAAGGAGTCGCTTGCGCTCATCGGTCCAGCGTCCGTCGGCTATCGGTGCCCCGGCTAGGTTAACGACGGCATCGGCACCTTCAAGGAGATTCTCCCAGGCGCCCGTGTCACGCGCATTCCATTCCACCACGTTCACACGTGCGTCGGGCTGGTGAAGAACCTGCCCCGCATGTCTTGTCAGTAGACTGACTCTGTGGCCACCGTGTAAGAGCGCTGCGCACAGCGCTTGACCAATGAACCCTGTCCCTCCAGCTACGACGATATTCATAAACATGTCTCCCGGCAGAGCCATCGACAGGCCGACTGATACGCCTGGCAAGCCGATAGTGTCTTACCTTCGGGTCGGTTTTCCGTTGGTCCGCCGCTTAACAACAGCGGTGACAGCCTGAAAGAGTCCAGCGACCATCGTGAAAGTCAGGAATCCCATCGCAGCTAAAAATACGTAGCTCATATCCATGTCGTTTCTCCTTTCAACTGTTGAAAAGGTACATGTCCTTCATAGAGCTTACATTTCACCGAGAAGACAGGCCTCTCCTCACGAAGCGACCTGTCTGCCTCGGTGGGTGACGCCGTGCGGAGTTGCGGCTTCACCTCTGCCACAGCAATAAACCGGCCTCCGAACTCTTGTCGTTGCCATTGTATTGCCTCGCACGTACACGCCAACTGGTTATTTCTTCTGGATCGCTTCCTCCAGACCGCGGACACAGCGAAAGCCTGTACCATGAGTCTGCAAGGCGAACCCGCCACGACCGCGCGCCGATGTGGTGATATCGGACGCTGGGCTATGCCAGGACCCGCCACGAATCGACCGAACCACTCCCTTTTTGTCGGGACCTTGTGGATTCCGATTGGGCGCATGTTGATAGTAGTCCGCGTCGTACCAATCGGAGACCCACTCCCTGACGTTCCCGGCCATATCCTTCACCCCGTAGGGTGAATCTCCGTCTGGAAGCGATCCGACAGCGTGCAGGGTACGCTCGTCCTCCCACTCCCGATCAATGTTTGCCCGCTTCGCCGTGGGTGGTTCATTCCCCCAGGGGTAGAGGCGGCCGTCAGTCCCGCGAGCAGCCTTCTCCCATTCTGCTTCCGTCGGCAGCCGTTTCTTCGCCCAACTACAATAGGCCTTGGCGTCGTACCAGGTTGTCTGGACCACCGGTAGTTGCTCAATGCCCTTAATGGATTGGAGGGGCCCGGTGCCATAGGGATTGGGTGGTGTGCGATGGCCAATGGATTTCACAAAGGCCATATACCGTTCATTCGTCACTTCGACTTGATCGATCGCAAACTCGTCCAGGTAGACAGATCGCTGAGGTCGCTCATCCTCCCGGCCTTTTCCTTCTGGATTGCCCATCAGAAATTCTCCGGCCGGAATCGTGACCATCGGCACCGGGTCAAGCTCTTTCGCTCCCGCGAATGCTTCCAGGGTGAGCAATTGCATCAGCGCCAGAGCTGTGACAACTGCCACCGTCATTCTCTTGAGCTGAGTTGATCTCTGCCACAGACCAGTGATCATTTCTTCTGCTCCTTGCTACCCCTAATGGCTTGGGCGGTATGGAGTCTTACTTGCTTGATGAGCGCTTCAACCTGGCGCTTGTCTCCTCGGTCAGCTGCTTCTTGTGCCTGGGTCACGAGGGTTCTGGCTTCGTGCAGGTGCTGCTCGATTTCCGCCTGCAGCGCAGGTGAGGCCACTGTTCCCCCCAACGCGGCCCGGTGGTAGACCTCCCATGCGTGGTCCACTTCATGATTGGCCTTATGGACCAGCTGGGCCTTATCCTGATGCGCGTGTCCGGGTGAATCGATGGGACCAGCGTGGAGGGATGAGGCTCCGAGTAGGGCGATGAGGACAATCCCTCGAGGAAGAATCTTCTTGCGTATCATTGGTGCGCCTCCGTCACGATCAGACCATGAAAAAATTCCGCGAAATCTTCGTTCACGGTCGCTTCATCGATTGCTCAATCAATTGTCGAAGCTCCAGGAGTTCCCTATTCTTTGGGTCAAGGACCAGTCCCTGAGTTACAGCCTGTTGGGCCTCCGGAAATCGCTCTCGTCCCATTTCGATGTAGGTCAAGATGGCGGCCTCTTTGATGCGCTGATCGATCTCGGATGGCGCAGTCTTCGAGCAGCGGAACCCCAGACCCACGCCGTAGCTGTTATTGAGAGGATGATTCCAGAACCGGTGGGTCGCCCTAGCTGTGCCCTCCGGGGCGATCCAGGAGCCACCGCGAATGACCCGCTTCTCGCCGACGGTCAGACGATCCACGTACGTCCCGGTTCCGCCCATCCACAGGGGTTGAGCCGGGCCGCTTGGATTCACGCTCGTTTCAAGCCGTCCATAGTAGCGCGGGTCATACCAGTCGGACACCCACTCGAAGACATTGCCGGACATGTGGTGTAGGCCATAATAGCTGGCTCCTTCTGGATATGAATCGACGGGCATGGTGGCATCGTGCTTTTTCCCATAATTGACTTTCGCTGGATCAAAATCGTTGCCCCAGGGATAGAGATTACCATCTGGCCCTCGGGCGGCCTTCTCCCATTCCGCTTCCGTCGGCAGCCGTTTGCCGCGATATTCGCAGAAGGCTCTCGCGTCCTCCCAATTCACCCCGACGACGGGCAGTTGAGACTTATTTAAACGGGGATCGTCCCAGTAGGCCGGAGCCGGGTGACCTTTTGCCTTGATGAATTCACCATAGTCTTTGTTCGATACTTCGTACTTATCAATGAAGTATGGATCCAAGAACACCATATGAGCCGGACTTTCGTCGTTCAGTGCTTCGGCAGACCAGGGTGTCTTCATCCGTCGTTCGTAAAGCGTGAGCTTCTTGCCCGTGGCTACGGACTCTTCCCGGTCGAGCCCCATCACCGATCCTCCCTGGCCGATATACACCATGTCCTTCGGTGTCAGGTGCTCTTCGGCACGGACTGCCTGGTTCACAGCTGTAACTGCGACTGCCAACGCCGCGATCACAATAATTCTTGCCGTATGCATTTCAGACCTCCATCACAAGTTAGTTTCTCTATAGGAGCAGTCTCGCCTCTCTCGCTGTGCCAGGTTCAGCGGCGGTGCTGCGTCGCCGTCTGCCCATGTGGTATTTGCGGCATATCAAGGTTCTTCATTTCTCGCAGCGCTGCTTGCGCGATTCCCCGTAACATCCCATTGAATACAAACTCGTGCGGGACGAAGAGGGAATACCAGTACAGTTGGCCTTTCAGCCCAACCGGATCAAAGATCGCCGTCTGCCGTATCTGTGTTGAAGAGCCGGTCTCCGTCACCTCGAACTCCAGCCACGCTCGCCCGGGCAAATTCATCTCGGACTTAAGCCGCAGGCGCCGATTTGGCTCGATCGCTTCGACGCGAAATGAGTCGACCGTGTCACCGACGCGGAGGGTCGTGGAAGAGGGCCGTCCCCGTCCCATGCCGACACCCCCTTGAAGGAGGTCGATGAAGCCGCGCACTCGCCACAGCCAGTTGCAGGCGTACCAACCATGGTCACCGCCGATCCTCTCAATGCACCTGAAGACAACGTCAGGCTTTGCTTCGACGGTTAACGTCCGCGAATCGACGATGCGTGTGCCGAACCGCACGCCTCCCCACGACCGCTGCCTGCCGGAAGAAGAGAGCGAGTCGGACCAGCGCGTGGCGGCGAAATGCGTCTCTTCATGGGCCAGGGCCCGGCGTATGGCCTCATCGATTCCCATCGGACGTACAGAGAAGGTTGTCAGCGCAGCATTGTCCCGTACCACCGTGACATGGACGATGCTCTCAATAATCGCTCGGCCGATGCGAGCGTAGAGCGGGGTGATCAACCCCAACCACAGAGCAGACAGCCGGGGGGTGAGGACTGGTACTGGGATGATGAGAGGCTTAAGCCCACGTTGCCGCCCGTATGCACGCATCATCTCCGCGTAGGAGACTTTGTCCGCCCCGCCGACTTCGTAGATGCGATAACTGGAGGTCGCAATCCGAAGCGCTTCCATCAGGTAATCCAGCAAGTCGTCGATTCCGATTGGCTGTGCCTTCCCCTTGACCCATTTCGGAGTGAGCATGATCGGCAAGCGTTCTACCAGTGCTCGAACCAGCTCAAACGAGGCACTGCCGGAACCAATCACGGCCGAGGCGCGAAACTCACAGACCGGCAGGCCCGACTGCCTCAAGATGTCACCGACCTCGTGCCGACTGCGCAAATGTGCCGAGAGTTCTTCTTCGTCGCTGCCCAAGCCTCCCACGTAGACCAGTCCCTTCACGCCAGCTGCCTTGGCTGCTTCGCTAAAGTTCCGCGCCGCCTGCCGGTCCGTCTCCTCAAACGAGCCGGTCGAACTCATGGAGTGGACCATGTAGTAGGCCACGTCGACCCCGCGCAATGCGGAATCCAGACTTGGACGATCAAGAACATCACCTACCACAACTTCCGTCATGGGCCCGACCTTTGGCTTGAGAATCTCTGGATGTCTGGCCAGACAGCGTAAACGGTAACCCCCTTGCTCCAAGGACGGCAGGAGGCGGCCGCCAATGTACCCGCTCGCACCAGTGAGAAGAATGAGGGAGGTTCCTGGGGTTGCTGCCGGGTTGGCTGTCAGTGTACTTGGACCCGTGTCAGACTTATTCACTTCAGACCTCCCATCACGACTTGGGCCAGGGGAGGGGGCGATAACCCCCCTCCCAGGCTTCGACTATTTCTTCTTCATGCTTTTCTGGATCAGTTCACGAGTGGCAAGATACTCCTGGTTCCCTGGATCCGAGGCCAACGCTTTCTCAATCGCAGCCATGGCGTCCGCATTCTTTTCGGCACCCATGGCGACTAGCGCCTGAATGAAGGCGTCACGTCCTGTTTGCACGGCTTCGTCCGAAACCGTCTGTACGGACTTTGCGCAACGAAATCCAAGACCGACTCCGTAAGAATTATTATCAGGCTGATTCCAGAAGCGGTGACTCGTATGGAGTGAGGTTTCCGGCGCAAGCCAGGACCCACCACGGAGCACTTTCACCGGTCCTTGATTGGCGAAGTTGTACCCCTTCTCGGCGCCGCGGGGATTCATTGCTGGACTGGTCTTGTAGTAGTTGAGGTCATACCAATCCTCGACCCATTCGAAGACGTTGCCGGCCATGTTGTAGACCCCAAACCCGCTGATTCCGTCGGGGTAGGAGTCCACCGGCGTTGTCTTACCGACAAACTGTCCGTAGTTGGCCTTCTTGGGATCAAGCTTGTGCCCCCATGGGTAGTGGTTGTCGCCTTGTGGACCCTTAGCCGCTCGCTCCCACTCCGCTTCCGTCGGAAGCCGTTTGCCATCCCACTTGCAGAATGCATTGGCATCAGTCCAGCTCACACCGACAACTGGATGATTAGGCTTACTGAGCCTCGGGTCATCCCAATAGGCCGGTGCCGGGTGACTGGTTCCCTTCATAAACTCCTTGTAGCGTGCATTCGAGGCTTCGAACTTGTCGATCAGATAGGCATCAAGCACGACCTGGTGCTGGGCTTCATCCGAATGCTCGCTACTGCCCATGGTAAATTCTCCCTTCGGGATGAGCACCATGTCCCCCGCTGTGGCGACTGAGACGGCTCCTACCATCACTGCCACCCCCAATCCCACCGGAAACGCCATTCGACTCCGCATAAGAGACCTCCTTAGTTTTTTGGCACCAGGACAACCCTGGCAGAGTAAAGACCTTAACTATAGACGCTCCTGAACCTGAATTGGAATACGGTTCACCTTCGCCGAAGCGTTTCTATCTCCTCGTGCCAGGCTCCTCAACTCTGATGTTACGGGACGACGTGATTGTTAGATTCACCTCATTGATTTAGCGATCGCCGTCAAACCCCGACATGACAAGCGACTGGGTAATTTCTCTATCCATCGTGCGAGCATTTCACCGAATTACCCGCGGACAAGACTTCCACCATGCGAGCTGAGCGTTGCTCAGCCACCGCCAATCTCGCCCCTCGTCTCCACGACCAAGAATTCCCCTTTCATGTGGGTGTGAAGATCACACCAAAAGGGAACCTGCGTCGTTTCTCTATCCGGAGTAGATGTCTTAGAGAAGTGCAACGTCATGGTCTTCCCAGGCTGAAGATGATAGGCCTTGTATCCCTTCCCCTGTGAGTCTTTCATCTCCACACCATCGCCCTCCTTCTTGAGGACTGCGGTCGTAAACACCGGGGAGGTGATCCCATGAGGAATCGTGCCGTTGTTGCGGACAGTTATTGATGTCAATTGATCGGGCATCGTGTGGCCTTTTACGCTGTACCCAAGGTCTGTGATCATAATATCGACGTGCATCTGACCCTGATCAGTAGCCTGGACAATGGATCGCCCATCGAAACCCATCACCGTCAACACGATGGCTCCCATAGCTAGAGGAACCAGTAACCGATTTCTTACACACATATTGTTTTTCATCACGCCCTCCCTGTGGTTGAAACGGTAAGCTTAATACCCCATGCCTGGGCGCCCAGCCGAAAGTTATTCTGGAACACCGGGACAACCCTGGTTGCTTGACTACGGTAATGGGTCGATTCGAAATACATGTTCTCATCATTCGCAAACAGAAACTCATCCATGGTGAACATCTCTAGTGCGCACATCTGTCTTCGTCACGTTTGCTGCCGTGGATCGAATCGGCAGGCAATCACGAAATCACGCTCATAGGGATAGGCTTCCGCCATCTCATAACCGACACGATTGCGCTCATTCTGGCACTCCTGAGAGGTGGCATAGGTCTGTAGCACCGTGACAGTGGTAATCTGCGGCACCGTGTTCAACAGAATGATGACCAACATCCACATGGTGCCGTCCTTTCGGGAGATCCGAACGGCAGAATACCAAGGCCCTCCTGCCGTCCCCGGGGGGCTGAGGTGGGAGAGGACTCCCCCTCAGCCAGGTGCCTTGTTGAGTCATCAGCGGCTCGTCGGCTTTGTGTAGGGATAAGCCGGCCCTTGGGATCCAATGCTCCCTATTACGTCCACCCTCATCGGTTGCTCTCCGCCCTTGTTGCTGTCCAACTGCGCCACCTTGTGGTTCAAGGTCTCAATGAAGTCCGCTCGAGGCGCATCGAGCGCGAAGCTATCTCCCACAGTCACGATTCCAGATGCGGCTACCATCACGAAGAAACCAATTCTCAATGTGCTCTTTGTTGTCATGACATCCTCCCTGTATACAGACGCGATTCCGTTCGCGTGTTTAAGTGCAACTGAATCTATTTCCTCAGTGAACTGATGCCGGCTGATGCTGTGTCGCTACTGACTGGCCATGAATTGAGCGATTCCTCAGAATGACGGCATCGACGATGTCACCGCATTGCACGCATCGTCTTGTGGCACATTCCAACTCGCTCGTGCTGTTCCACAGGTCCATAGAGACTTCCTTCACCATAAGACCGCCACATCTCAGGCAAAGCAGCTGAAGCAGTACTGAAGAGAAATCTGATTGACTCGGACGTTCACCGATTTTTGCTTTCTGCTCCGCTCTCGCCATGATGACCTCCATTGGTATAAGTTCAATGTTTGTCATAAGTATGTCTAATGTATAATGGATATATGTCCATAGTGTCAAGTGTTATTTGTTAACAATTTGACCAACATTGAACATTGGAATAGAATTGGCTCACCGAATATGAATACTCATAGAATTCATAGAGTTGCGAAACTCACGGGGCTCTCACGGGATGTTATTCGAGTATGGGAGCGTCGGTTTGAAATCCTAAAACCGACTAGAGGGGCCAATCGTTATCGCAATTACTCCGATGAAGATGTCGCATTGCTCAGGTTCCTGAAAGAGCAGTTGGATGCTGGAGGTTCGATCGGAGAGCTGTCGAAATTAGGGCGAGAGGAGTTGTTGAATCGAGCACGAGCCAGTGCGCCGCAAGTGTCATTCGTCGACAATGCATTCACCAGACTCCTGCAGGAACTGCTGTCTAGTTTGAATCCATTCACTCGTGTGATCTTTGAGAAGCGTTTGAACGGCGCCGTGGCGGTGATTCCCTTTGAGGAAGCGCTGCATGGGATCTTGCTCCCCCTTCAGGAACAGGTGGGGCAGCTCTGGCACGATGGTCATCTGGACGTGGCCATCGAACATTACGTGACGAGGCAAATCCAACAAAAGATTTTCTCCGCCATGAATCAGCTTCCAGTCGCTGAGTTTGGAGCCAAAGTGGTCGTGGCCTGCCCGCCCGGCGAGGAACACGACATTGCCGCGTTTGCGGTCGCCTATCGATGTCGTGTTCGCGGGTGCCGCGTTCACTATTTGGGGGCCAATGTGCCTCTTGGCTCACTGGCCAAGCTCTGCGAGGAGGTTGAACCAGATCTGACCATCATGTCATTTCCTGTCGCACTTTCCGAGGCCAATGCGGCTGAGTTGGTTCAAACCCTTGCCAATGAAGTGCTCCCCAGCTCCGATCTTGCCGTCGGTGGTCATGGCGCACTCGCGATGCGCGACCTTTTCATGAAATACAATATTACGGTTTTGGAGAACTTCGCTGACTTGGATCACCGGCTGAATCGATTGATGAGACAAACTGTCTCTCGCGGGTAACGAGGAGAGGCCGATCAGATGGCATCATACCCGCTCACAATATTCTTCGATGGAGCCTGCCCGATTTGCGATCGAGAAATCGCCCTTATGAGGAGATTGGACAGGCATCGGCGGCTGTTATTGTGCGACTTCTCGCGGCCGGACTATGATCCGACATCAATAAACATATCCCCCGCTGAACTTGGGAGAATCATTCATGCCCGTTGGGGTGATGGGACCGTCATCACCGGCGTCGATGTGTTCCGAGCCATGTGGGAGGCAGTCGGCCTGGGATTCTTGGCGAGGCTCACCCGTTTTTCTCTCATCGAGCCACTTGTCGTGAAGGCCTATGCATGGTTCGCACGGAACCGCTTGAGGCTCACCGGTCGCTCGCATACCTGTGCGGGAGACGCATGCAGATCAGCCGGTTCAAGCCGGAAGAGTCGGTGAACTGCTTGACACTATTGCTGTAACAGATGCCGCGTGATTGAGACAAAGCGCCTTGAAACATGAGTGTCTTTCTTCGGAGCTTATGAAACGGTCCCTTAGGTCACAATTCCTTGAGGACGCACGCGATGATCAGCTAGACCTCAGAGGTCAAAGACACCTCCGATGAACTCTCTGTTCTCTGAGGAAGATTCAACTTAAGGGACATGAAGGCCTCGGACGCAGATGAAGGGGACAGCTGAGAATGAATGATGGGAGGGGCGGTCGTGCTTGACATGCAAGAATTTAGTGGTTCAAGGTTAGAACTGTCTCTCATTTTCCCCCATGTCATTCTTCACCCGGAGTTCGAAGAACTGGGCGCCGGATGGGAATTCACACCAGGCAAAGAATGTTGAACAATGTGATGTACGTATCTGCCGTGACCTCTATCACTCGATGAGAACGATCCACCGCGTCAGCTTTCAACAAGATGGAATTACCTATGATGCTGAAGAGGGGCAATGGTTGTATGACGTGTGTGAGGCCGCTGGAGCGTCAGTCCCATTTGCCTGTAAAGCTGGTGCCTGTGGCACCTGTGCAACTCAGATTGTGCAAGGCGAGGAGAGCTTAGGACCGCAGAGAGCTCGAGAGATTCGGACACTAGAAAGCAATGGTCTGGACCCTAAGCAGTATCGACTCTTGTGTCTGGCGGACGTCCACGGAACCCTCACGTTGGGAGCGAGCGCGAAAACGCCACACGGGGCCGCCTCACTTGGTTTGTTCAAGGCACGTGTCGAAGAGTATCGGCCACTCACCTTGACGGTCTGTGAGCAGAGATTTGCAATCGAGTCGGGGGAAATTAAATTTTCTCCTGGCCAATATATGATCTTTCATGTACCGGGACTCGACAAAGTCATTCGGCGATCCTACTCGATTTCTTCACATCCTTCCGACAGGACACATTTTGAGATTTGCGCGCGGGCGGTGTCCGGTGGGTTCTGTTCTAATTTCATTCATCGGCTCCGTCCGGGGGATTGTATCCAGGTCGAAGGCCCCTACGGTGACTTTCGCTTGGCAGACGGATCACAGCGAGACATTCTGATGATCGCGACGGGAACCGGTATTGCGCCGATCAAATCGATGCTGCTGTCTCTTCTTGGACATACCGGCAGACGCCGGATCCGATTGTTCTTTGGATTGCGGAATGTCTCTGACCTCTTTTATACCAAATTGCTCAGCGATCTGAGAGAGAGCCACCCCTGGTTCGAGCCGACCATCATCCTCTCACAACCAGACCCGGAGGGTTGGTCTGGATTGCGAGGTCGTGTCACAGACTTGATAAATGAACAGGTGTCTGCGGACCAAGCCTCAAACACGGACGCATACCTCTGTGGTGGGCGTCCCATGATTGAGGAGGCCAAGCGATTGCTTATCAATAAAGGCATGCAGGTTGACCATATCCGCCACGAAACCTTTTTCTAACTGCACCCTCCCAAATCTATTCGCGTTTGACCGGACACGACTGAAACGAAAGAGTATTCGCCCTCAGATGGTTGTCTGCATACCAGCTTGCCGGATCGAGCTTCAGCTGGTTGATGATGGTCGGTAATGATGTGCGTAGAGAGTGGCGCGGCTCCCAGCCAAGAAGTGTGCGTGCGCGGGAGGTGTCGAACGCATAATGGTCGTCAGAGAGATCAATCATCCACGGCTTGAGGAACGGATCTGTACCGGGCACCAAGTTCTGGAGCCAGCAGCCAAGCTTCGCCAATGCCTTGGGGATTTGATACGTTTTCCATTCCTGGCCGTAAAGCTGACGGCTGATGGTACGTTGCAGCTCATCGTAACTGAGCGTTTCCGATTCACCGATGAGTAGTGTCGTCACCTGCGGAAGCTCCTTGCGTTGTTCGACTGCGAGCGCCAACGCTGTGACCATATCCTCCATATGTAAGAAAGCGACTCCATGCGTGACGTCGCCGGACAATATACGGCTGACGAATCGCTTTTCGTAAATGCGCCTGATTTGCTGTGCGAGGGGAATTGAATGGCAACGATCGTCGTACACGGCGCCGATGCGCATGAGCACTACCGGTACGTCGCCCCTCTCACGCAAGATTAGGTGCTCCGCCGCGACCTTCGACTTGGGATAACTCCATTTTGGTTTGAGCGGCCAATCTTCGTTGATACGCGCTCCTGGTTCGCAGGGTGCGTGGACGAGCATGGTGCTCGCAAATATGAATTGCTCAACCTCAAAGTCGCGCAGCCCATGCAGCAACCGTTCGGTGCCACGCACGTTTACTTGCTCGTACAGGGGACTGGACTCACTTGCGAAACTATAGTACGCCGCGAGATGAAGAATTGAGGCGATCCGTCTGTGACCGAGCCGACGGACTTTGTCCAGTGCTTGGTGTAGGTTTTCATCCGAGGTGAGATCGCAAGGGATAATGTGTGCCGTCTTGGGAGCCAAACGAGGCGGCCCTTTGGAGTCAAGGCACAGTTCCGTGTAGTGTTCTCCGACGTGAGCAAGGAATGCGTTGCCGATCAGCCCACTGCTGCCGGTAATAATCACTGTTCCCAACCCCGTTTCGATTGTTGCCATTTTATACTAAGAGTCTTTCATCCCAAGTTGTTGCGTGGGCCAGCAGGAGTCTGTGACTAGAAGACAAAGTGACGGGCACAGCGCATTGCTGGCCATTCCCGATCACCTGCCGCGTCTCCTCGAATGATAGAAATACGTGCTACCAGACACAATCGTCTTTGAGTATCCGAATGAACTATTGGATGCTCCCAGCTTGCCCCGACTTCCACGACGCGTCGAATGTCTGTTACAAGCGGCAGCCACGATAGGCCGCCGCCGGGGTATAGACGCACTGATGTAGGGACCTGCCCTGCCGCTTCACAACGATACATCGCTTTGCGATTCACCCGCAGGTGGGTCTGAACCTGCCATTGCACCCACAGTGGGCGATCGCCCACTGTGGCGATGCGTCTGAATCTACGGGCGGAGCCGTTCGATTCATGGAGGATCGGTAGAACTGCGGCCTCTGGCGGCCAAGGCGTCCGATACAGACCAGTCCGACTCACGTCGAGCAACTGGGAAGATTACATGACGTCGAAGCGGTCGAGCATCATCACCTTGTTCCAGACAGTCACAAAGTCACGAATAAACTTCTGTTGTCCATCTTCAGCCGCATAGACTTCTGCGATAGCACGAAGTTCAGAGTGAGATCCAAAAATGAGGTCGACAGGTGTTGCGGTCCATTTGATCGCATTGGTCTTCCGATCCACACCATCGTAAACCCCTTCAGACTGCGATGACTTTTGCCACTTTGTAGACATGTCGAGCAAATTGACGAAGAAGTCATTGCTCAATGTCCCAGGTTTGTGAGTGAACACACCATGTTTGGATTGTCCGGCATTTGCGTTCAACACTCGCATACCGCCTACGAGCACAGTCATTTCAGGGACCGTTAACGTCAACATATTGGCCCGATCAACGAGCATTTCTGCGGGTGACATAGAGTTGCCATCGCCGTAGTAGTTGCGGAACCCATCTGCTTTTGGCTCAAGTACGGCGAACGAACTAACATCCGTTCGCAGTTGCGATGCGTCCATGCGTCCTGGCGTAAAGTGAACCTGCACGCTGTGCCCGGCTGCTTTCGCCGCCTGTTCCACAGCTGCAGTTCCACCTAAGACAACCAGATCCGCCAGTGACACGGCTTTCCCATCGGTGTGCGCCTTATTGAAGTCTTTTTGAATGTGCTCTAAGCGGGCGAGGACCTTGGCCAGTTCATCCGGGTTGTTGACCGGCCAGTCCTTTTGAGGCGCGAGGCGAACACGCGCTCCGTTAGCTCCGCCACGCTTATCCGTGCCGCGGAATGACGCAGCGGACGCCCAGGCTGTGCGAACGAGTTCCGGGACCGTCAATCCAGAAGCAAGGATGGTCTTTTTCAGACTCGCAATGTCGCTGGTGCCGATCAGCTTGTGATTGACCTTAGGAATTGGATCTTGCCAGATCAGGTCCTCCTGGGGGACTTCGTTGCCGAGATACCGTGCGCGAGGCCCCATATCACGATGAATGAGCTTGAACCATGCCTTCGCGAACGCGAGTTCAAACTCCTTCGGGTTTTCAAGGAAGCGTTTCGCAATCTGTTGATAACTGGGATCGAACTTTAGTGAGAGGTCCGTCGTTAACATGATGGGAGCATGTCTGACGTTGTGATCATGAGCATCGGGCACCAGGTTCGCTGCTTGGCCATCTTTGGGAATCCATTGTGTGGCGCCAGCCGGGCTCTTGGTCATCACCCATTCGAAGGTGAAGAGGTTCGTAAAGTATTGGTTGGTCCATGCAGCGGGGTTGACGGACCAAGCGCCTTCCAACCCACTCGTGATAGTATCTGGACCCTTGCCGGACCCACAGGTGTTTGTCCAGCCAAATCCCTGCTCCTCTATCGCTGCAGCCGCGGGCTCAGCTCCGACACATTTAGATGGATTTCCATTGCCATGGGCTTTGCCGAAGGTGTGGCCGCCTGCGATCAGAGCGACAGTCTCTTCATCGTTCATCCCCATACGGCCAAACGTTTCCCGGATATCCTTCGCCGCCGCTATTGGATCAGGATTCCCGTTTGGTCCCTCGGGGTTCACATAGATGAGGCCCATCTGAACAGCAGCAAGTGGGTTGTCCAACTTTCTGTCGCCCTTGTATCGCTCATCCGCGAGCCATTTCTTTTCAGGCCCCCAATAGACCAAATCGCTTTCCCACGTGTCCACACGCCCGCCGCCAAAACCGAAGGTCTTGAAGCCCATCGATTCCATGGCTACATTTCCGGTCAGGACCATCAAGTCGGCCCAGGAAAGTTTATTGCCATATTTCTTTTTGACAGGCCACAGCAACCGCCGAGCCTTATCAAGGTTTGCGTTATCAGGCCAACTGTTCAGAGGCTCGAAGCGCTGTTGACCGCCGCCAGCTCCGCCACGACCGTCAGCGATGCGGTAGGTGCCGGCACTGTGCCAGGCCATCCGGATAAAAAATGGTCCGTAGTGACCGTAATCTG
>Ga0224510_10000837_pt1 | contig 21705 bp, 21 predicted proteins | sample SF_May12_sed_USG_FD_170161 | JGI IMG/M metagenome (GOLD analysis project Ga0224510, IMG submission 170161) | Sediment microbial communities from San Francisco Bay, California, United States - SF_May12_sed_USGS_4_1 | ecosystem: Environmental > Aquatic > Marine > Sediment | place: USA: California... | reverse complement strand
AAGAGATGGCCCGGTTGGGCGGCGGCAGCGGCTTTCTGGCCCTGGATCACAACGGCGACGGGATCATCAACGACGGCAGCGAGCTGTTCGGCCCGAAAACCGGTGACGGCTTTGCGGAACTGGCCCAGTACGACAGCGACGGCAACGGCTGGCTGGATGAAAACGACCCCGTCTATAACGACCTGCGGCTCTGGATCCTGGGCGACGAAGGGGCAAGCTACCTTGAAACCCTCGCCAGCCGTGGGATCGGCGCGCTTCTCATCAACAGCGCCGACACCTTGTTCCGCCTCGCCGACAGCAACAACGAAACCCTGGGGCAGATCCGGGAATCATCCATCTTCCTCCGCGAAAACGGCTCGGTTGGCACCATCCAAGAGGTGGATGTGGCGGTGTAGGCTCGCCCGCGCCCCCCTCGACATACGACCGGCCGCCACCACGCGGGCGGCCGTGTCCGTTTTCACACCGGGCAAACCATCTCGCCCAGCTGCTGGGTCAACCGCAGGTTCTCCCGGTAATCCACCGGGCAGTCGATGATCACCACGGTGTCGTCGATCAACGCCTGCCGCAGGGTCGGCAGCAGGTCCTCCCCCCGTTCGATCCGGTACCCCTTGGCCCCGAAGGATTCGGCGTAGCGGACAAAATCCGGATTGTTGAAATGCACCTGGCTGGGCCGGCCGAAGCCGTTCATCTGCTTCCACTCGATGAGGCCATAGCTGGCGTCGGTCCAGATCAGGATTACCAGGGCCAGGCCCAGCCGCATGGCGGTCTCGACCTCCTGGGAGTTCATCAAAAACCCGCCGTCGCCGGTCACCGCCACCACCCGCTGCTCCGGATGGGTCAGCTTGGCGGCCACCGCCCCGGGTACCGCGATCCCCATGCTGGCGAAGCCGTTCGAAATAATGCAGGTGTTGGGCCGTTCGCAGGGGAACATACGCGCCATCCACATCTTGTGCGCCCCCACGTCGCAGATGACGATATCATCGTCACGCAAGGCCGCGCGCAGGTCGTGGATCAGCTTCTGCGGCTTCACCGGAAACCCGGTGTCATCGGCATGCTGTTCCATGTCGGCGACCAGGGCGTCACGCAACGGCCGCAGAAGGTTGCCCGACCGGGGCGGGATCTGCAACCGCAACGCCCGCAGGCTGCTCTTGATGTCACCCACCACGCAGACCCCCACCCCGTAGTGCCGATCCACCTCGGAGGGGGTTTGATCGATATGGATGATCACCCGGTCGCGCCCAGGGTGCCAGAGGTGCGGATGATACTCCACCAGATCGTACCCCACGCAGATGATCACATCGGCGCGGCTGAAGCCGCAACTGACATGATCGCTGGCCTGCAACCCCACGCTGCCGAGGCAGAGGGGATGGCTGAAGGGGATGACCCCCTTGGCCATGAAGGTATGGGCCACCGGGATATTGAGGGTTTCGGCCAGGGCGGCGAGTTCGGCCGAGGCGCCGGCCCGCACCGCGCCGTTGCCGGCCAGGATGATGGGCCACTTGGCGTTGGCGATGACCTCGGCGGCGCTCGCCAACCGCCCGGCGGAAGGCTCTGCCGGGATCGGCGTACGCACGTCCAGGGGGAACTCGTCCACCTCTAGCTTGGCAATATTCTCGGGAAATTCGATGAAGCTGGCCCCGGGCTTTTCGGTCTGGGCGAGCTTGAACGCCTTCCGCACCATCTCCGGGATAGTGGCTGGTGAAAGAATCCGGCAGCTGTACTTGCTGATCGGCTGAAACATCTGCTCCAGATCAAGCACCTGATGCGATTCCTTGTGCAGGCGGGTGGTGGAGGCCTGGCCGGCAATGGCCACCAGCGGCGCGTTATCCATGTCGGCGTCGGCCACCCCGGTGATCAGATTGGTGGCTCCCGGCCCCAGGGTGGCGAGACAAACCCCGGCCCTGCCGGTGAGCCGCCCGTAGACATCGGCCATGAAGGCCGCCCCCTGCTCATGCCGGCAGGTGACAAAGCGGATGGGCGAATCCAGCAGCGCATCCATGATATGCAGATTTTCCTCACCGGGGATGCCGAAGATATATTCTACCCCCTCTGCCTCCAGACATTTCAACAACAGCTGTGCGCCGTTCATTCCTTCCTCCCTGTTTCCACCGGCCACCTCTTTACAAGCACGCACCGATGCTTTAGCTTGGGCTTTGCCCCCCCTTCCCCTCAAGAGAAAGGCCAAGCATGGACTACGATCTTCTCATCACCGACGCCACCATCCTGCCGCTCGCGAACGACGGCCTTGAGCGCATCGACCGCGGCTACCTCGCGATCAAGGGCGAACGAATCGCCGCCCTCGGCCCCATGCGGGAGTTGCCGGCCGCCGGCAAGGCGCTCATCACCATCGACGGCAGCGACAGCATCGTCATGCCGGGCCTGATCAACACCCACTGCCATGCCGCGATGACGCTCTTCCGCGGCCTGGCCGACGACCTGCCGCTGATGGAGTGGCTCAACAACCATATCTTCCCGGCGGAGGCACGTTTTGTCAATGCCGAGATGGTCTACTGGTGCACCAGGCTCGCGGCGGCGGAGATGCTCCGCTCCGGCACCACCTGCGTGGCCGACGGCTATTTTCACGAGGACGCGGCGGCCAGCGCCTTTTGCGAGACGGGGATCAGGGCGGTGGCCGCGCAGGGGGTGGTTGATTTTCCGGCCCCGGGCGTCCCCGACCCGGCCGGCAACATCGCCGCCGTCGAACAGTTCCTCGACACCTGGCAGGGCCGGGAACCGTTGCTCACCCCGGCCATCTTCTGCCACGCCCCGTACACCTGCTCGCCGGAAACCCTGCAAAGGGGCAAGGAGCTGGCCAGGCAGCGCGGGGTGCCCTTTTTCATCCATCTGGCCGAGACCGAATTCGAGGTACAGGAATCGCTCAAAAAACACGGCGTCACCCCCACCCGCCACCTCTACCGGCTAGGCGTTCTCGACCCCAATACCGTTGCCGTCCACTGCGTCTGGCTGAACGCGGACGATCAACGCCTGCTGGCCGAAACCGGCACCAGGGTGGCAAGCTGCCCCGGCAGCAACATGAAGCTCGCGGCCGGGATCGCCCCCTTGGCCGAACTGCGCCGGAACGGCGTCGTCATCGGCCTCGGCACCGACGGCTGCGCCAGCAACAACAACCTCGATCTCTTCGAGGAGATGGACCTGGCCGGCAAGCTGCAGAAGGTGAAACATCTGGACCCCACCCTGCTGCCGGCGCGGGCGGTTCTCGGGATGGCGACTGTAGGCGGGGCCGAGGCGCTGGGCCTCGGCGAGCAGATCGGCAGCCTGGTCCCAGGCAAGAAGGCGGACTGCATCCTCCTTGACCGCAAGCAGGCCAACCTCCTCCCGCTGTACGGCGCCGAACTCCTCACCTCGGCGGCCACCGGGGGCGACGTGCGCACCGTGATCGTCAACGGCCGGGTGGTGATGCGGGACCGACGGATGATGCTGTTCGACGAAACAGAAACCATGGCTCACGTCAGGGAACTGGCCAAAAAGGTTACAGCACCCACTTGATCAGCAGAAACCCCAGGGCAAGCAGGACGACAAAGAGGATGGAGAGCAGGTTGAAGTAGCGTTCGAGGAAATACCGCACCGGTGCGCCGAAGCGATAGATAAAACCCGCCACCAGGAAAAACCGGGCGGTCCGCGAAACGATGGAGGCGAGCAGAAATGTCCAGAAATCGATCTGGAACGCCCCGGCGGTGATGGTGAAGAGCTTGTAGGGAATCGGCGTGAAACCCGCCACCCCCACCGCCCAGGCATCGTACTGGCGGTAGAGATCCTGGGCCACCGTGTACTTGTCGGCCAGACCGTAGAGTTCGACGATCCGAAAGCCGACGGAATCCATGAACAGCAGGCCGAGGCCGTAGCCGATCACCCCGCCCAGCACCGAACCGACACTGCAGATCCCGGCGTAACGAAAGGCGCGCTTGGGGGTGGCGATGGCGAGAACGATGAGAAAGACATCGGGCGGAATCGGAAAGAAGGAAGACTCGGCCACCGCCAGCAGAAAGAGAATCCAGACGCCGTGCGGCCGCTGCACCCACTCCATGCCCCAGTTATAGAAACGTCGGACCAAACCGACATGGAGGGTTGCACCCATAGCATCAGCCATCTCACACCTGCCAGCCGTGATCACCGATCAGGCTTACGAATTTGACATCCTCGACGAACCGTTCCGTCACCTCGCCATCCTGCTTGCGAACCATCACCAGCTTCTGATTGCCACGCTCGCCCACCGGGATCACCATCACCCCGGGGTCGGCCAGTTGCGCCACCAGCGGCTCCGGCACCGAAGGCCCGGCGGCGGTGACGATGATCGCGTCATAGGGCCCGTGTTCGGGCCAGCCGAGGGTGCCGTCGTCGATCTTGCCGGTGACGTTAAAGATATGCAGCCTGTCGAAGGCGCGCCGGGCACGGGCGTGGAGTGACTTGATGCGCTCGACGGTATAGACCCGCTCGCAGAGAGCGGCGAGTACGGCGGTCTGATAGCCGCAGCCGGTGCCGACCTCAAGCACCCTCTCGGTGCCGGTCAACCCCAGTAGCTGGGTCATCAGGGCGACCACATAGGGCTGGGAAATGGTCTGCCCCTCCCCGATGGGCAGCGAAAAATCACCGTAGGCCTGCGAACACAGCGCGTCATCGACAAAACAGTGCCTCGGCACCCGGTTCATCGCCGCCAGGACGGCGGGATCGGTAACCCCGCGCGGCTCCAGCTGCTCACGCACCATCCTGGCCCGCGCCTTTTCATAGGCATGGGTGGCCGTGGAGGAAAAAAGAACGGTCACCCCGTCACCTCTACCGAAACAAAGGCTACCCAAACGATAGCGAAATCAGAAGCCTTATCCTCGAACACGACCACCTACATGTCCTGTTTTTTGTTGCCCTCGGCGATGCCCGCCTCGGCAAACTCTTTCTCGTCCAGGGAGCGATACACGCAAGCCTGCATGGTATCGCCGGCAAAGGTGATGGTCACCACGTCGTACTCTTCGTAGCCGAGCCTCTTGCCGAGAAATGGGGTTTTGCGCATGGTGCTCTTCCGCACCTCGTAATAGAGCCAGACCATCCGCCCTTCGGCATCGGCCCGTCGCTGGTTAGGCTCGCCCAGGTAGGCCAGCACATCCTTTTGGGTCATCTGCCCCGGCAGCAGCAGGCAGACATCGGAGGAAAGATGCCGAACCTGCTCCCCATGCCAACATCCGGGCAGCAGCAGCAAACCGACAAGACAACACCCCAACAGCAGACTACGGGAAAAACGCATACGCAACGATCTCCTATGGTGCTTGCTTGAACGAAAAAACTCCGGCGAGACAAAGATGTCGGCAGAGTATCCCGATCCCCCCTTTTTTGCAAGACCTTGCTTGTCGTTTCGAGCGCCCGCCCCTTGGCGCTTCCCGACGGGCCTGACCACGAAAATCTTGACCGCGCCGCCACAGTTGTACTACATTCAATAAATCTTCAAACAAAACAGTTACTCGATGCAAACCTGGACCGCGACACGGGTATGCGCCACAGCGATCCGCAGCCTAATACCGACCTTTTCTAGCCATAAGGAAATCCCTGATGAGATGCCAAAAATGCGGCTTCATTTCCTTTGACCAGCCGTCATGCAGTAAATGCGGCGCCGACCAAACCGGCAAATCTTCATACAGCGGCACCGGCCAGAAAACCGACCCTCCGTTCTTTCTGGCGGCGGCGCTGGGGGACACTGCCTCCGGGGCAGCGACGGCGATGACGGCAGCCGCCGTCATTGACATCCAAGAAGAGGAGGCCCGGGATGGTTCAGCCGCCCTCTTTGAGGCCTTGGAGGAGGAAAGTCAGGGGATCATCATCGCCGAGGAGCCTCAGGAACTCGACCTCTCATTCGAGCAGCCCGAGGATGAAGAGGCCGAAGAAGAGGCGGAAGAGATATCCCTGGTGATCCCCGAGCAGGAAGAGCCGTCTCTTGCAATCGAGGAAGAGGAAGAAGAACCGGCGGCGCCCGCGCCCGCGGAGGAGTCCCTGGAACTTTCCCTGGAGATCCCGGAACAGCACGAAGAAGCCGAGGCCACACCGGTCGCCGCACCCGAAGAAGCCCAGGAAATAACCCTCGAGATCCAGGCGGAGGAACCACCCGCCCCTGCCCAGGCGGAACCGGCAGAAGAGGCCGAGACCTCCCGGCAAGACCCGGAGAGTCTCGACCTGTCGGAGACGAAACCCTCCTCCGTCGACCTCCAGGAGATCGACCTATCCGACCTGGTTGCCGATACGTCGTCGGCCCCCGTCAAGGCCGCCGACAGCGACGAGATCTTCGACCTCTCCGCCCTGATGGACGACCCCGGCGAGGAACAGGGCCCCGATGAATTCACCTTGACCATGGATGTCAGCGACACCACCGCCACGGACACGGAGAAAGCCGAGCCCGTGGCCAAGAAGCCCGATACCCTGTCTGGCCTGACCCTCGAATCAGAGGAATAAGCAGGCATGGAAGGGGAAGCAGGCAGCCCTGCCGCATTGTCGCCGGCCGGATTCTGGCAGCGGGGCATGGCCTTGGCCATCGACCTGATGCTGCTGACCGCTCTGCACTGCTCTTTTTTTCTGACCCTTGCCTACGCCCTGATCGGCATCAGACCCGCGAGCCTGGCCAGCGCCCTCACCGCCGGTGCCTGCTTCCTGCTGTTCTTTTTTCTGGCCCCCCTGCCGATGGTCCTTGCCTACAACGTGGTCATGCACGCCTGTGGCGGCCAGACGGTGGGCAAGATCCTCATGAACATCAGGCTGGTGGCAACCGATGGGACCCCGATTTCAGCCGGGGTCGCCTTTCTCCGGCTGGCGGCCGCCCTCCTCTCATTGCTCCCGCTGGGGGCTGGCTTTCTCTGGGTAGCGATCAGCCGCAAGCGTCTCTCATGGCATGACATGATTGCGGGTACCATGGTTGTTTCCGCCGAACAAACATCTTGACAAGTGAAGCCCCGCTCAATATAGTAGCCCCGATTTCTTCGCCGAGATAGCTCAGTCGGTAGAGCAACGGACTGAAAATCCGTGTGTCCCTGGTTCGATTCCTGGTCTCGGCACCACATATTTATTGATAGGGGTTGCGTTTTATTCAAAATTACGTAACCCCTTTTTTATTGCCTGTGGCCGCAAGCCGGCACCGGCAGACACCATCGATATCGCGGCCTTCTCATTGTTTGGTCGCCTGAGTGAGCGGACGGAAACGGAAAAGGAGGGCTGACCATGTTGCGAAAGGAAAACTGCACACTTTACAGCGGCGGTCTCAAGGGGGCGGAATGCGCCTTCGGCGAAGCGGCGGAGAAATGGGGGGTCAAGGAGGTAAACTTCACTTTTGCCGGCCGCAATCCCGATCGCCGCAAGCACCTGGTGGTTCTTTCCGCCGACGAGTTGCGGCGGGGCGACATCAGCATGGAACTCGCCGCCAAGATGATGAACCGCACCTACTACGAGGCGGACAAGATCCGCAAGGTCCTGCAGACCATCTTCCACATGGTCAACAAGGGCCATCAGGTCTTCGCGGTCGGCGTCATCCTCGCCGACAACACCGTCAAGGGCGGCACCGGCTGGGCGGTTGAACTGGCCAAGCTGTTCAATCTGCCGGTAAGCGTTTACGATCAGGACAAGGAGGGCTGGTTCACCTGGAGTCAGGGCGGCTGGCAGCAGGATTCGCCCAAGATCAGCCACGACAAGATCGTCGGCTCCGGCACCAGGGAGTTGACCGACAAGGGCCGGGCCGCCATCGATAAGCTTTTCGCCGACGCCTTCGCCAACCAATAACAGGCTTTTCTCTTGACAGACCAACCCCGCTGGGGGTAAATATTTCGGTTTTTACACAACCACGCAAACGGCCTCGCAGATGCACAGAGGCCGTTTTTTTAATATATTCAGTATTTTCCGTACATTACCAAACAGGAGCCGCCCTCCCGGTTGCAGCGGTCGGCCCTCACGCATGAACACGAAAAGGAACGGCTAAGGAATCAACAATGAAAAAAGACCTGAACAAAGTACGTAATATCGGCATCAGCGCCCATATCGACTCCGGCAAAACTACCCTGACCGAACGTATCCTTTTTTACACCCAGCGCATCCACGCCATTCACGAGGTGCGGGGCAAGGACGGCGTCGGCGCCAAGATGGACTCCATGGAGCTCGAAAAGGAGCGCGGCATCACCATCCAGTCCGCCGCCACCTACTGCACCTGGAAGGAACACGACATCAACATCATCGACACCCCCGGCCACGTCGACTTCACCATCGAGGTTGAGCGCGCCCTGCGGGTTCTGGACGGCGCGGTTTTGATCCTCTGCTCCGTCGGCGGCGTACAGTCCCAGTCCATCACCGTTAATCGGCAGATGGACCGTTACAAGGTTCCGCGCATCGCCTTCATCAACAAGTGCGACCGTACCGGCGCCAACCCCCTGCGGGTCGCCGGCCAGTTGCGCGATAAGCTGAAACAGAACGCGGTGATGATGCAGGTACCCATCGGCCTTGAGGGCGACCTGAAGGGCGTTGTCGACCTGGTGACCATGAAGGCCGTCTACTTTGAAGGCGAAAACGGCGATGTCATCCGCGAGGATGAGATTCCGGCCAACCTGATGGACGAATGCGAGGCCAAGCGCGAGGAACTGCTCGACGCCGCCTCCATGTTCTCCGACGAGTTGATGGAAGCGGTGCTCGAGGGCACCCCCACCCCGGAGATGATCCGGGCAGCGGTCCGCAAGGGCACCATCGCCCTGGAGTTGACCCCGGTGTTCATCGGCTCCGCCTACAAGAACAAAGGCGTACAGGCGATGCTCGACGCGGTCAACCTCTACCTGCCCAATCCCAAGGAGGTTGAGAATACCGCCCTCGACCTCGACAAGAACGAGGAAGAGTTCGCGGTCAGCAACGATCCCGACGACAAGCTGATCAGCCTCGCCTTCAAGCTCGAAGAGGGTCGTTACGGCCAGCTTACCTATATCCGTATCTACCAGGGCACCATGCGCAAGGGCGACACCATCGTCAACAGCCGCGACGGCCGCAAGGTCAAGATCGGCCGCCTGGTCCGCATGCATTCCGACGAAATGGAGGATATCGAGATGGCCCACGCCGGCGATATCGTCGCCCTCTTCGGCATCGACTGCGCCTCCGGCGACACCTTCACCTCGCCGGATATCTCGGTTTCCATGAGCTCCATGCATGTACCGGCGCCGGTTATCTCGCTTTCCATCAGTCCCGTCGACAACAAGGCCCAGGTCAACATGTCCAAGGCCCTCAACCGCTTCACCAAGGAAGACCCCACCTTCCGCACCTTCGTCGACCACGAGACCAACGAAACCATCATCTGCGGCATGGGCGAGTTGCATCTCGAGGTGTACATCGAGCGGATGAAGCGCGAATACGGCGCCCAGGTCGAGGTTGGCGCACCGCAGGTTGCCTATCGGGAAACCATCACCCAGCGCGCCGAATTCAACTATACCCACAAGAAGCAGACCGGTGGCTCGGGTCAGTTCGGCCGCGTGGCCGGTTACATGGAACCGCTGGAGGAGGGGAACTACGAGTTTGTCGACAACATCGTCGGCGGCGCCATCCCCCGCGAATACATCTCTTCCTGCGACAAGGGCTTCCAGAAATCACTTGAGAAAGGCGCCCTCGCCAACGCCCAGGTCAACGGTGTGCGTTGCGTGATCACCGACGGCGCCTTCCATGCCGTCGACTCCTCGGATGTCGCTTTCCAGCTTGCCGCCATCGGCGCCTTCAAGGACGGCTACATGAAAGCCAAGCCGGTAATCATGGAGCCGATCATGAAGGTGGCCGTCGAAGGCCCCACCGAATTCCAGGGCGGCATCATGGGCAGCATCAACCAGCGCCGCGGCATGATCATCGGTACTGCCGAGGAAGGCAACTACACCGTTGTCGAAGCAGAGGTACCGCTCTCCGAGATGTTCGGGTACTCCACGGTTCTCCGCTCCCTTACCCAGGGCAAGGCGGAGTTCACCATGGAGTTCGCCACCTACCGACCGGTGCCCAAGGGTGTGGCCGATGAGATCATCAAGAAAGCCAAAGCCGACAAAGAGAAAAAATAACTCGACCTTTGCCTGCAAAAAGGTCATCTAGTATAGAAAGACAGAGGAGAGCAACCATGTTGAAAAAGGATTTAATCGCCAAGAATCCTCTCCGTATCCTCAACCAGGATGCCAAAGGAAAACAGATTTCGCAACGCATGGGACTGGTTATGTCCCGCGCCGGGCTCGGCAAAACCGCCATCCTGGTACAGATTGCGTTGGCCAACATCCTGGACGGGAAAAAGATCATCCACGTCAGTATCGACCAGTCACTGGACAAGACCAAAACCTGGTATGACGATATCTTCAAGGATCTGATCGGCGCCGAACATCTCGAAAACGCCGCATCCATCGCCGCCGAGATCATGCAGCACCGCATGATCATGACCTTCAACGTCTCGTCCTTCAACCGGCCGAAGCTCGAAGAGCGGTTGAACGATCTGGTCCAGCAGGATATCTTCCGCCCCGCCTGCCTTGTCATCGACGGCTTCGACTTCACCAAGGCGAGCCGCGAGGAATTGGCCGACCTGCGTGAATTGATGGAGATCATGGATCTCAACATCTGGTTCTCGGCGGTGAGCCATCGCGAAGACGACCGGGTGAGCGCCAACGGCATCCCTGCACCCTGTCACGAGGTTGATGACCTTTTCGACACCGTCATGGTCATCCGCCCGCCCGCCAAGGATCAGCTCTGCAACACCCTGAATATCGTCAAGGACAGCACCGGCTCCGCACAGGCCGGCAAATCCATGCAGATGGACCCCGCTTCCCTGATCGTCCAGGGGTAGGAATACAGGCCCGGCCGGGATGAAATATGCTGTAAAAAAAAGCGGAGGCCACTCCGCTTTTTTTGTTTGTCCCGGCCACAACCACCGGCGCGAATCATGAAATTCAGACCCTGTATCGATCTTCACAACGGATGCGTGAAGCAAATCGTCGGATCAACCCTTTCCGACAGCGACACCGCGAGCCTGCAAACCAACTTCGCCGCCGACCATCCCCCCTCCTACTATGCGGCCATGTACCGCCGCGACGGCCTTTCCGGCGGGCACGTGATCATGCTCGGCGCCAATAACGAGGAGGCGGCCCTCGACGCCCTGCGCGCCTATCCCGGCGGCCTCCAGCTCGGCGGCGGCATCAATGCCGCCAATGCCGGCCGGTGGCTCGACGAGGGCGCAAGCGGCGTCATCGTCACCTCCTATGTCTTCAAGGACGGCAAGGTTCACGAAGACCGCCTGCAAGAGATGGTGAAGGCGGTGGGCAAAAACAGGCTGATCATCGACCTCAGCTGCCGTAAGCATGGGGACGACTACTTCGTGGTCACCGACCGCTGGCAGAAATTCACCTCGCTGCGGGTAAACGAGGAATCACTCCATTTCTTTGCCCGCTACTGCGATGAATTCCTGATCCATGCCGTGGACGTGGAGGGGAAATGCAACGGCATCGACGCCGAACTGACCAGGGCGCTCGGCGCCTGGACGCCCATCCCCACCACCTATGCCGGCGGCGTCCGCAACCTCGCGGATATGCAAATGATCCTCGATCTCGGCAAGGGCCGCCTGGACGCCACCATCGGCAGCGCCCTGGACATCTTCGGCGGCAGCGGCATCAATTACGACGACGCGGTAGCGTTTCACCGTCGCCACAACACCTGACCCCGCCTTGCCGCCGACAGGAGCATACAGATGACGCAAAATGGGCCCCCCGCGACCGATGCGGACACCGAAAAGGAAATAGTCCCCGTCACCCTGTATCTGCGATCCGACATCCATCGCGCCTTTCGACGCTGCGTCTGGATCATCACCCACGAAACGGGCCGCGATCAGACGGCAATCATGGAAGAGATGGTGCATGATTTCTTGGTCAAGCACGGCTGCTGAGCCTTCGTTACCTTGACCGGCTCAACCGTATCCGCTAAGATAACAAAAGTTTCTCAAACTGAGGCGAGAAGGGCGAAACGGTCGCTACAAATATTTAAAATTCAAATATTTACAAAGAGGAAGCATCTCCGGTGGCAGGATTTACCCGCCGCCGGCTACGATGAACCCCATTCATGAGCGAACTCCCCTTCGGCAAAGAGCAGCACTTCCGGAAATTGCAGGACTACATCGACAAGATGCCCAGCCTGTCAACCACGGTGACCAAGGTGCTGGAGGTCTGCAACCAGCCCAACACCTCGCCCAACGACCTCAACAAGGTCATCTCCCTTGATCCGGTGCTCACCGGCCAGGTCCTGAAACTGATCAACTCGGCCTATTATTCGTTGCCCAACTACATCGCCTCGCTGACCCGGGCGATCATCATGCTGGGCATCAACACCGTCAAGAACCTCGCCCTGAGCACCGCCATCCTCGGCTCCTTCAATCAGGAGGATTCCTTCCAGACCCTGCCCATGGACCAGTTCTGGACCCATTCCATCAGCGTCGGGGTTACCGCCAAGATCCTGGCCGCCCGCAAAGGGGTGCCGGCGGCCTCCCGGGAAGAATATTTCGTCGCCGGCCTCCTCCATGATCTCGGCAAGATCCCCATGAACAACTGCCTTGCCGCGGAATACACCCAGGTTATGGAACTGGCCGCGCTGGGTCAGGGCCCCCTGCGCAACGCCGAGATCACGGTGCTCGGCTTTGACCACGGTGTGGTCGGAAAACTCATTGCCGAAAAATGGCAGCTGAGCGCCAACATCACCGAAACCCTCTGCTATCATCATGAACCCAGCGAGGCCGCGGCCGACAATCGGGGGCTTGCCGCCATCGTCGCGCTGGCGAATATATACGCCAATATATTTGATTTCGGTTCCGCCGGGGACCCCTATCCGGAAGGGCCGGCCGTCACCTTCCTCCTGAAGGCCCTGGACATCTCCTGGCAGGACATGTCGGCCATCAGGACTGCGGTCAGCGCCGAGGTTGAAAAGGCGCAGATTTTCCTCAAGGTGAGCAAGGAGACAGCAACGGCATGAAGGTCAAGTTCTGGGGGGTGCGGGGCTCCATCCCCTGCCCGGGCCCCCTTACCGCCAAATACGGCGGCAACACCATCTCCATCGAACTGCGCATCCCCGACCCCGACCGGCTGCTCATCATCGATGCCGGCTCCGGGATCAGGGAACTGGGCAACTTCATGATGGGCCACGACCTCCCCAAAGGCCCCATCAACACCCAGATCTTCATCTCGCACACCCATTGGGACCACATCATGGGGTTCCCCTTTTTCACCCCCATCTATCTCCCCACCACCAAGATCAAGATTCACGGCCCGGTCAGCTTCGAACAGGACACCCTGGAGAACATTGTCGGCGGCCAGATGACCTATCGCTATTTCCCGGTCCGCGAGGCGGAACTGGCCGCGGAGATCGATTACTTCGATCTCCGGGAGGGGGTTTCCGATCTGGGCGACGGCCTGCGGCTGACCACCAAGTACCTGAACCATCCCATCCTCTGCCTGGGATACCGCTTTGAGCATCAGGGCAAGGTTTTCTGCACCGCCTATGACCATGAGCCATACCGGAACCTTTTTATCACCGACCCGGACGATCCCTCCTACGATGAGGCGATGGCCGAAGAAGGCGAGCTGGTTGCCAGGGAACAGAACGAACTGATCGAAAAATTCTACGCCGGCGCCGACCTGCTGATCCACGACACCCAGTACACGGAAAAGGAGTATCACGCCGGCAAGCAGGGCTGGGGCCACTCCTCCATCGAGCACGCCATCGCCGCCGCCAACCGGGCGGGGGTCAAACGGCTGGCCCTTTTTCACCACGAACCGATGCGATCCGACGCGCAGTTGGACGAACTCGCGGCTATCCACTGCCAGCCCGGCAAGTATGGCGCAACCGAGGTTTTTTTCGCCCGCGAGGGCATGGAGATCGAATTCTGAAGACTGCCGTGGCGCTACCGGATAAAGCCCGTATGCAATAATATTGAAGGAAAACGAGCTGATGGCCGATAGATAGAGAAAGGCGTGCTGACGACAACGGCCGTGGGCGGCATCGCAAGGCCCCACCAACGGTGTCGAAAGGACGTCGGCAAGAGGTTGGCCCATGGCAGTCTACGAAATCAAAAAACCGACGCCGGTACCCATCCAGCATCCGCCGCCCATCCGCAAGGATTTGTCGCCGGTGGAGAGGGTGGAGATGGCAATGCCGGTAGACAAGCTGCTCAAACGATGGCGGCGCCCCAAGGAGCGACAGGGAGAAGGCCGCCGGAAAGCCCCCCTTACGCAAGAGGCCCGAAACGACGTCCGCGCCCTGATCGCCAGAACCAACGACGGCCTCCAGCGCCAATCGGTACCCATCCGCCTCGTTCTTGCCGAAGACGGCGACGGCTATGTCATCGACGTTTACGAATGCCACGACCAAGACGCCTGCCGCATCGTCGGCGACATCGTCATCGATCTCACCGAACTTCCCCTCCTTCTCCGCAACCTCGACCGGGAATCCGGCATCCTCCTCGACACCGTCTCCTGATCTTGTCCGTGTAACCACCTGCTTAAACTGTTTTTTTGTATTGAAAAATGAAAACAAACGTGATAGTTCTGATTTCCACACCGAATGAATGGGTATTCAGGAGAAACGAACTACGGCCCTAAACTCACCCGCGCACCTGAGATGAGGCAGCATGCAGATCAGTGATTTTTTACAGGAAAACGGCGAGATACAGGATCGATGGATTGACCGAGCCCTTGCCACGTACCCCGAAGGCGGCGTTGCCGCACTCAAAGCGCAGAAAGACCGCTTTGCCAATCCAATCGGCTATAATATCCGGCACGCCCTCACCTCCCTGTACAAACACTTCTGCGGCACCGTCGAGTTGGAACAAGCCCTCGTCGCCCTCGAGGATCTGATCCGGATCCGGGCGGTGCAGGAATTCTCCCCGGCCGATGCCGTTTCCTTCCTTTTCCTCCTGAAGAACGCGGTCAAGGAAGAAAACTCCACCAAGAAAACAGCGGCAGAAGCCCTCGGCCTTGCCGAGTGGCTTGCGTTTGAACAGCGTATCGATGAAATCGCCCTTCGCACCTTTGACATGTACATGGACAGCCGGGAACGGGTGTTCAAGGTACGGGTCAACGAGCTGAGGCGGGGAACCGACAATGTGGTTTGCCCCTCGGCGCTGATGCGGCGTGAAGATAATAAGCAGACAACGGTTGAGCCGATTAACATTCACAGTTCACATGAAGCGAGGTAATGGTAAATGAGAGTCCTGTATCCCTTCATTGCAGTCTTGGCACTAGTTGCGATAGCCTTCTTGGGAGTGAAGGTCGCAGGCCTGCAGTATCTGTTCGGGGTGGTGTTTCCCTATCTGGCGTTTGCCATGTTTGTGGGAGGCTTCATCGCCAAGGTACTGGGTTGGGCCAAATCACCGGTTCCGTTCCGGATCCCCACCACCTGCGGGCAGGCGAATTCGCTCAAGTTCATCGAGCAGAACAAGCTTGATTGCCCCTCCACCTTCTGGGGGGTTACCGGCCGGATGCTGCTGGAAGTTTTCCTGTTCCGCTCTCTCTTCCGCAACACCAAGGCGGAAATCCATGACGGCCCGAAGCTTGTTTACGGCTCAAGCAAGTATCTCTGGCTGTTCGGATTGCTCTTCCATTACTCTTTCCTGGTCATCGTCATTCGCCACATGCGTCTCTTTGTAGGCCATGTCCCAGGCTTCCTGCATACCCTGGAGGCGGGTGACGCCCTCTTCCAGGTTGGCGCGCCGCTGCTCTATCAATCCGACATCATCTTTGTCCTGGCCGCGACCTTCCTCTTCCTCCGCCGCCTGATCAACGCCAATGTCCGCTACATCTCGCTGCCGGCAGATTATTTCCCGCTCTTCCTGATCCTGGCCATCGGCATCACCGGCATCCTGATGCGCTATGTCCTGCGGGTTGACGTGGTCAATATCAAGCAGCTTGCCGTCGGCTTGGCAACATTCTCACCGGTAATCCACGGCGAGATCGGTACCGTCTTTTTTATCCATGTATTCCTGGTGTGCACCCTGATGGCGTACTTCCCCTTCAGCAAGCTGATGCACATGGGCGGCGTCTGGATGAGCCCGACCCGGAATATGGCTAACAACAGCAGAATGGTTCGGCATATCAACCCATGGAATGACCCCAACATCAAACCGCATTCCTATGCCGACTACGAGGATGAGTTCAGGGAGTTCATGACTGGCGCCAATATACCCGTTGAGAAGGAATAGCAACCATGGCAAATCTGAAAGCAGATCAGTTAGGTGAAAGCGTAGTAAAAGAACCTTCGATGATGACCGGCGCCGTCCCCGCCAAGGATTGGATGGACACCCCGGTCAAATTCAAACCAGGTAACTTTTGCTACCCGGCGAAACAGAACATCCACGAATACCACCAGAAAAGTTTATCTGGGGTAATCGGCGGCACTCCCCGCGAGTTCAGCTACGAGGATGACGACTGGAAATTGCCGGAAAACTGGCAGGAGATCATCCTGAACGGCCTCAAGGAACGGCTGGGCAAGTTCCGCTCCCTGAAGGTCTTCATGGACTGCTGCGTACGTTGCGGCGCCTGCGCAGACAAGTGCCACTTCTTCCTCGGCACCGGCGATCCGAAAAACATGCCGGTTCTGCGGGCCGAGCTGATGCGGTCGGTGTACCGGAACGACTTCACCACCGCCGGCAAGATCCTCGGCAAGCTGGCCGGCGGCCGGCCGATGACCGTCGAGGTCCTCAAAGAGTGGTTCATGTACTACTACCAGTGTACGGAATGCCGTCGCTGTTCGGTGTTCTGCCCGTACGGCATCGACACCGCCGAGGTGACGATGATGGGCCGCGAGCTGCTGCATCTGGTCGGCGTCAACACCAACTGGATCCTCGAACCCGCTGCCAACTCCAACCGAACCGGTAACCACATGGGGTTGCAGCCCCATACCTTCAAGGACAACATCGGTTATCTCTGCGACGACATCGAGGAGATCACCGGTATCCGGATCAACCCGACCTTCAACCGGAAGGGCGCCGAGATCCTGTTCATCACCCCGTCGGCGGACGTCTTCGCAGACCCCGGCATCTACACCGCCATGGGCTACCTGCTCCTCTTCGAGCATCTCGGCCTTGACTACACCTGGTCGACCTACGCATCCGAGGGCGGTAACTTCGGTCTCTTCACCAACAACGAGTTGATGAAGAAGCTGAACGCCAAGCAGTATGCCGAGGCGAAACGACTGGGCGTCAAGTGGATCCTGGGCGGCGAGTGCGGCCACATGTGGCGCGTTCTCCACCAGTATATGGACACCATGAACGGCCCTGCCGATTTCCTCGAGGTCCCCACCTCGCCGATCACCGGCACCCGCTTCGACAATGCGGCCACCACCAAGATGATCCACATCAGCGAGTTCACCGCCGACTTGATCAAGAACGGCAAGCTGAAGCTCGATCCGAGCCGTAACGATCACCGCACGGTTACCTTCCATGACTCCTGCAACACCTCCCGGGGCATGGGCTTGCTGGATGAACCACGCTACGTCTTGAAGAATGTGGTCAACAATTTTTATGAGATGCCGGAGAACACCATCCGCGAGCAGACCTTCTGTTGCGGCAGCGGTACCGGCCTCAATACCGGTGAAATCATGGAACTGAGGATGCGGGCGGGTCTTCCGCGCGCCAACGCGGTCAAACATGTCAAGGAGCGGTACAACGTCGATACCCTCTCTTGCGTATGCGCCATTGACCGCGCCACCCTCTCCGCCCTGATGGAATACTGGAACCCCGAAGTAGGCGTCTGCGGCGTTTCCGAGCTTGTCGGTAATGCCCTGATAATGGATGGAGAGAAAGAGAGAGAAACGGATCTGCGTTTCACACCTCTTGCAGGAATGGAAGGGTGATGCCGATGTATGACATGAATAAGATTTTGCCCGGTTTGATAATTTTTGCAGGACTGATGACGTTTCCGATCTGGTACAACAGCGGCAACGCCGGTGCGGTTCCGAAACCAGAAAAACCCACCAACGCCAAGGAATGCGTACGACCCACCGACTATATGCGGACTTCGCATATGGTGCTGCTCAACGAATACCGCGATGCCGTGGTTCGTGACGGTGAGCGTGGCGCCATCAAGGACGCCGGCGGGGTTGAATATGATGAGAAGAGTTTGATGCTCGGCTGCATGAAATGTCATGTCAGCGCCAAGAAATTCTGTGACGAGTGTCATACCTATGCGGCCGTGAAACCTTATTGTTGGGAGTGCCATATCCAACCTAAGGAGACAAACTAATGGATTCCAATAGAAGAAAATTTTTGAAGTTGGCCGGTCTTGGCGCCATTGCCGGTGTTGCCGCCCCGTCGGCTTTTAATTCCCTGCTGAAGGGTGAGGCCATCGCCTCCTCCGGTGGTCATGCAGAATCAGCCGGTCACGGCGGACATGCAGCAGCCGCCCCCACCGGCAAACAGTACGGCTTGGTCATCGATGTCAAGCAGTTTGCCGATACCCCGGGCTTGGGCGAGCACTGCATCCGGGCATGCCATTCTCTCCACAACGTGCCGGATTTCGGCAACAAGAAGGATGAGATCAAATGGATCTGGATCGAGAAGTACGAGAATGCCTTCCCTGAGCACAGCAACTATAAGCGCAATGCGGATCTGCACAAGATGCCGATCGTAACCTTGTGCAACCACTGCTCCAAGCCGCCGTGTGTGCGAGCCTGCCCCACCAAGGCAACGTTCAAGAACAAGGACGGCATCGTCATGATGGACTTCCATCGCTGCATCGGCTGCCGCTTCTGCATGGCCGCTTGTCCTTACGGCGCCCGGAGCTTTAACTGGCGTGACCCGCGCGGCAAGAACGAGATCGGTAAACCGTTCATCAGCCGCATCAACCCCGACTTCCCCACCCGTACCCGCGGTGTTGTCGAAAAGTGTAACTTCTGCTCCGAGCGACTGGCAAAGGGCTTGCAGCCCGCCTGTGTCGAGGCTGCCGGCGGCGCCATGATCTTTGGCGACCTGAATGATCCGGGTTCAGAGATCAACAAGGTGTTGAGCGAGAAGTTTACCATTCAGCGGAAACCATCTTTGGGGACCAATCCCTCCCTTTTCTATATTCTCTAAGGTGACCTGTCATGTTGGAAAAAGCGTTAAAAGGTAGCTTACTGTACAAGGGGTGGATGGCCTTCCTCCTTCTCCTGATCGGGGTCGGTGTGTTGTGCTACGGCCAGCAATACCAATACGGCCTTGGCTATACCGGCATGAGCCGGGATGTATCCTGGGGGTTGTATATCTCCCAGTTTACCTTCCTGGTCGGTGTGGCGGCCGGTGGCCTGATGCTGGTCTTGCCGTACTATATTCATGACTACAAGGCCTTCGGCCGGATCACCATCCTCGGCGAGTTCATGGCCATCGGCGCTGTTGCCATGTGTCTGATGTTCATTCTTGCCGACCTCGGCCAGCCGATCCGGGCCCTCAACGTTATGCTGCATCCTACCCCCAACTCCATGCTGTTCTGGGATATGATCGTGCTTAACGTCTATCTGATCCTCAACGTTCTCTGTGGGTGGGTGGTGCTGCATTCCCACTACAAGGGCGTCAAGTATCCCAAATGGATCAAGCCCTTCATCTATCTGTCCATTCCGTGGGCTATCAGTATCCACACCGTAACCGCTTTCCTGTACTGCGGTCTGCCGGGCCGTCATTTCTGGCTCACCGCCATCCTGGCACCCCGCTTCCTGGCATCCGCCTTTGCGGCTGGCCCATCCCTGTTGATGATCATCGCCATGGTCCTCAAGCGGACCACCAAGTTCGATATCGGTCGTACCGCCCAGGACAAGCTGGTCACCATCATCGGTTATGCCGCGATGTTGAACTTCTTCTTTGTCGCCTGTGAGGTCTTTGTCGCTTATTACTCCAACCTCCCCGGCCACATGCACACCCTGGACTACCTCTTCTTCGGGCTTGAGCACGACGGTCATGTCTACAACAATCTGGTGCCGTTCATGCGCTTCTCCATGGCTGCCGGCCTGATCGCCATCCCCTTGCTGTTCCTCTCTCGCGCCAAGCAGTGTGACGGCATGCTGGTAGCCGCCTGCGCGCTGCTCTTCGTGTCGCTGTGGATCGATAAGGGTCTGGGTCTGGTGCTTGGTGGCTTTGTACCCAACATGATGAATCAGGTTACCGAGTACTATCCGTCGCTGGGTGAGATCTGCATCACCATCGGCGTATGGTCCGCCGGCTTCTTCATCCTGAGCCTGCTTTACAAGATCGCCATCACCGTCACCCTGGAGAACGAAGCGTAAGGCGATCACCTCCGATAGATAGTAGTTCCCAAGGCAAGCATCTTCGCGGATGCTTGCCTTTTTTTATGGATTCTATTTTCAGATCGGCAAAATACCGTTACTGTGGCTGATAAACCCTCCCAGACAACAGTATATCCGCCTCGGAGGCAGGAACAACGAACTCCATTCGCTTAGGATCTCCCATGTACGCATCGAACATCCTAGACCGCATCGGCAACACCCCGCTGGTCGCCATCAACAAGCTCAACCCCTTCAAAGGGGTGCGGATTCTCGCCAAGGTGGAGAGCTTCAATCCCGGCGGTTCGGTGAAGGATCGTATCGCTTACCAGATGATCAAGGAGGCCGAGGAATCCGGGGCGTTGACCCCCGACAAGATCGTTCTCGAGGCAACCAGCGGCAACACCGGCATCGGCATGGCGATGGTCTGCGCGGTGAAGGGGTACCGCTGCCAACTGGTGATGCCGGAGTCGGCCAGCATCGAACGACGCAAGATCATGAAGGCCTACGGGGTCGAGATCGTCCTCACCCCGGCCAAGCGGAGTACCGACGGGGCCATCGAACAGGCCTACGCCCTGGCCCGCGAGCATCCGGATCGCTACTTCCTCACCGACCAGTTCAACAACGACGCCAACTGGCGCGCCCACTATCTGGGTACCGGCCCAGAGATCTGGGAGCAAACCGGTGGCGAGGTCACCGACATCGTCGCCACCCTTGGCACCAGCGGCACGGTGATGGGGTTGTGCAACTACTTTGCCGATCACCATCCCGAGGTGCGGGTGACGGCCATGGAGCCCTTTTACGGGCACAAGATCCAGGGCCTCAAGAACATGAAGGAATCGTACCGCCCCGGCATCTTCGACAAGTCCAAGCCGTACCAAATCATCAATGTCGTCGACGAGGAGGCCTTTGCCATGGCCCGGCAGCTGGCCAGCCAGGAAGGGATATTCGTCGGCATGAGTTCCGGCGCCGCCATGTGCGCGGCCCTGAAACGGGCCGAACAGATGACGGAAGGCACCATCGTCGTCATCTTCCCGGACGGGGGCGAACGCTACCTGAGCACCCAGCTTTTCACCGGCGAGAAACCGGTAGAACCCGCCAAGCCCGTGGAGGTACGCTTCTTCAACTCCCTGAAGCGCCGTAAGGAGCCGTTTAGGTCCCAACGCGCCGACAAGGTCACCTTCTACGCCTGCGGCCCCACCGCCCACGAAATCGCCAACCTCGGCCACTGCCGCCGCTTTGTGGTTGCCGACCTGATCACCCGGCTACTCTCGGATCGGGGCTACAAGGTGGAATACTACATGAATTTCACCGATCTCGACGACAATACCATCGCCGGGGCCGAGGCGGCAGGGAAAAGCCTCACTGAGTTTACCGAGGGCTATATCCACGAATTCATGGCCGACATCAACGCCTTAGGTGTTCTCCCGGCCACCAGCTACCCGC
>Ga0224510_10000835_pt1 | contig 21746 bp, 18 predicted proteins | sample SF_May12_sed_USG_FD_170161 | JGI IMG/M metagenome (GOLD analysis project Ga0224510, IMG submission 170161) | Sediment microbial communities from San Francisco Bay, California, United States - SF_May12_sed_USGS_4_1 | ecosystem: Environmental > Aquatic > Marine > Sediment | place: USA: California... | reverse complement strand
GGCGTGATGGTGAGCGAGCACGTCGTGCTCGGGCGCGGAGCCGACGCCGGCGGCCTTCCCGCGAACCCGCGCGAGTACGCACTGCCCGCCAACCAGGACCCCGCCACCCCTTGGCCCTCGTCGCTCGTGCTGCTCGCGGCGATCGCGTCGGTGACGACCGACCTGCGGTTGATCGGAAGCGCCGTGATCCCACCCCTTCGTCACCCGCTGCTCATCGCCAAGGAACTCGCGACGCTCGACCTGCTCGCGAAAGGCAGGCTGGTGGTGCAACCGACGGTGAGCTGGCACCGCGCCGAGTACGCGGCGCTCGGCGTGCCGTTCGAGACACGGGGCGAGCGACTCGACGAGCACCTGGAGATCTGGGCCTCGATCTGGCGCTCCGACGGCCCCGTGCGACACCGGGGTACCCACTACTCGTTCGACGACGTCTGGGTGCGGCCCGAGCCGTGGCGGGCCGACGGACCACGGCTGTGGTTCGGCGGCGAACGCCTGCACGGCCCGCTGTTGCGCCGGCTCGTCGAACACGGCCATGGGTTCAATCCGCTCGGACGCCCGAGCGACGACGACCTCGCACGACTCGGGGCCGCGATGAGCGACGCAGGACGCGATCTTGGCTCACTCGAGATGATCGGCGGCACCCGGGGCATCTTTTCCGACGCGACTCGGCCCGCACCGCTCGAGAGCGCCCTTGATCAGATCCCCGAGCAGCTCGCGCGCGGATTCGGAACGATCTGCGTCAAGCCAAGCCAATTCACCGACGATCCCGCCACGATCCCCCACCTCTTGCGCCGTATCGTCGCCGGGGTCGCGGATCGATGCCCATGACGCCGAAGGTGCCTCTTCTCTAGACGACCGATCCGGCGCCCGGAGGGGCACCGCTCGGCGCGACCGCCCGGAGCAACGATCGGAGCATCGCTGCGAGCTCCTCCTGCTGGCGAGCGTCGAGGTGAGCTGCGACCGCGCGCTCCTCGTCGTTGAACTTCGGGAAGAGCACCTCGATCGTCGTGCGGCCCGCCGGAGTGAGCGCCACGATCACCATGCGCCCGTCTCGGCGGTCCTTGCGACGTCTGACGTACCCGCGCGATTCCAGCGTGTTCATCACACCCGTCGCGGTCGGCCGGCTGATGCCGACGGCCGCGGCGAACTCACGCGCCTCCATCTCGCCCCAGACCCACAGCACCCACAGGCCCACGAACGAGGTCCAGCTGAGGCGATCGGGCCCCAGCACCCGGGTTTCCATGTGCCGGCGGATCGCGGCCGAGCTGCGGAACAGGTTCGAGATCGCCCCCATCGCGCGGAAGTCCAGCGGGAGGTCGCCGAGCGTCTCCTGCACCTTCCTCTCGGCCGCCAGCAAGCCGTCCGCGGGGGTGGGCCTGTCATCGGAACGGGCAGCGTCGGTCACGCCGCGCTCCCGGTCCGAGCGAGCCTCTCGCCGAGCTCCCGCGCCACCTCGAGCAGCGCGAGCACGTCGTCGTCGGTGGTTCGATAGTTCACGAAGCACGGTCTCAGCCACACCTCGTCGTCGATGAGCGCCGGAGCCAGGTACACGCGCCCGTCGGCTTGGATCGCTTCGGCGAGCGCCTGGTTGTGGGCGTTCAGGTCGGTGACGTCGGGCGGCACGTGGCGCAGCGGCGCGATCGACAGTTGCGGCGGCGCTTCCATGACCTCGAAGTCCTCGGTGTGCTGCGCGCGACGGTAGAGCAGGTCTGCCTCGGCGAGGTTGCGTTCGATCGCCTCACGGAACTGCGCCGCCCCGTGGGCCCTGAACGCCAGCCAGAGCTTGAGCGCCCGGAACGGCCGTGAGTACTCCAAGGTGATGTCGGCGGCGTGCAGCTCGTGCTGCTGGTGGGGCAGATACCCCTGCTCGTGGCTGAACGCGCTCGCGAGCGCTCGATCGTCGCGCACGAGCACGACGCCGCAGGCCTTCGGCAGGTACAGCCACTTGTGGGCGTCGACCGAGCACGAGTCGGCGCGCGCGAGCCCGGCGAACATCTCGATCCGCGAGGGCACCGAGGCAGCGGGCAGGCCATAGGCTCCGTCGACGTGGAGCCAGACCCCGTGCGCCTCGCACACGTCCGACACGCGATCCAGCGGGTCGATCGCCCCCGTGAGCGTCGTTCCGGCCGTGGCGACCACCGCCACTGGGATCACGCCCGCGGCGACATCCTCTGCGATCGCACGGTCCAGCGCGTCAGGGCGCATGCGGCGGAGTCCGTCGATCTCGACCGCCCGCAGGTTGTCCGAGCCGATGCCGAGCAGCTCGATCGCTCGTGTGACGGAATAGTGCACCTCCTGCGAGCAGTAGACCGCGAGGCGCCGGCCACCGAGCCCCGCGTGACGGGAGCCCGGCAGCGCCCGTTCTCGCGCCGCCGCGATCGCGGTGACGTTGCTCACCGTTCCGCCGCTCGTGAACGCACCCGCCGACGCCGGGAACCCGATGAACTCCCCCACCCAGCCGACCGCCTGGTCCTCGATCTGGGTCGCTGCTCGAGCGTCGACCGCCAGGTTGATGTCGTAGGAATGCGCGAGGAAGTCTCCGAGCGTGCCGATCTCCAGCCCGCTCGAGCCGATGAAGGCGAAGTACCGAGGTCGCGCCTGCGCGATCGACTCGTCGAGGATGCGGGCAGCGTCGTCGAGTACGTCGTGCACCGGCGACGGGTTCGCGGGCAACGCGCTCTCGAGCAGCCGGCGCACCCGCTCGTCGAGCGGCGGTTCCTCGGGACGGAATCGATCGAAGCTCCGCCATGCGTCGGCGACCAGGCGTGCTGCGTGCTCCAGCGCGTCTTCCCGGGGAGCATCGAGTCGAAGGGGTCCGTCCGGTGCGGTCATGTGGGAGATGGTATGCCCCCGTTGCCCGCCGGCACCACGGCCGGCGCTTGCGCCGTTCCACCACCCGTGCATAGCATCCCGATACCGAACGACCGTACCAGTGAGGACGTCGACGGCACTCGCACGCTCGAGGAGGGGGACTCGGATGGCGACGAACACCACCGACGGAGGCCTGCGGACCGGATCGATCGGCCTTCCGACCGCCATCAGCGCCACGTTCGGCCTGATCTTGGCCACCACGGTCATGGTGACCGTGCCGCAGCTCTACGCGGCCAGCACCATCGGCCTGTACGCGATGATCATCGCTCTGGTGGTGATGTACGCCCAGGTGATGAGCTTCTCCGAGCTCGCAACGATGATCCCGAAGGCCGGTTCGATGAACGAGTACGTTCGTGCCGGCCTCGGCCCGTTCTTCGCCACCGTCACTGTGTTCGTCGGGTATTTCGCCATCGTGATCTTCCCGGGCTCGTCGGAGGCGTTCCTGTCGGCGACGATCCTGTCCGACCCCGCCTTCCTCGACCTCGGGCTCACGTTCAAGTGGTGGGTGGTGATCATCGTCGTGGGCATCGCCGCAGTGAACATGCTCGGCATCCGGGCCTTCGCGGCGATCGAAGTGCCGCTGACGTTCCTGCTCGCGGGCTCGCTGCTGATCTTCGGGATCGCCGGGCTCGCGGGTGTCGGCGACCCGGTGGGCTCCGCCCTGCCGACGATCCCCTTCGACATGGATCTGCTGCTGTCGCTGATCGCACTGGCGACCTTCACCTTCGTCGGGGTCGAGTACACGTGCCCGCTCGCGGAGGAACTGCGCGCCCCCGGCCGCGAGATCCCGTGGGGCATGTTCATCGGTCTGTCGTTGGTCGCCGTTCCCATGTTCCTGTGGGGCATCGCCGCCACCCGGTACTTCCCCCCCGACGTCCTCGGCGACCCGACTCAGATCACGAACATGAACGTCGCCATCGCCATGTTCGACGACCTCGGGAAGTGGTGGATGGGCATCCTCTCGGTCGCTGCCACGATCTCGACGTTGAACGCCGTGGCGGCGGGCGTGCCGCGCATCATCTACGGCATGTCGCAGGACCGCCAGCTGCCGGCGATCCTCGGGTGGTTGACGCCCGGCACGCGCGCACCGGCCATCGGCATCATCTTGGTGTCGATCCCCCCGATCTGGCTGAACGTGACCGACCAGACGCTCGAGGGCGGCTTCATCGAGCTGATCCTGGCCGGCGTGCTCGGATGGGCGCTCGCGTACATCATCATCCACATCTCTCAGATCGTGCTGCGGATCAAGGAGCCGCAGGCACAGCGTCCGTATCGCTCGCCACTGTGGCCCGTTCCGCAATTGATCGGCATCGTGCTGCTCATCGTGGCGATGGTGAACGTCTTCCCGGTGCCCGAGATCGAGTCGAACATCTATCGGAACTTCGGCATCTTCCTCGCGATCTCGATCGTGTTCTCACTCGTGTACAACAGCTTCACCTACGGCCTCGGTTCGATGTTCAAGCCGGTGCCGCTCAAGGAGGTCTACAAGGAGACCGAGCACATCGCCGAGCTCATGCCCGAAGAGCACGAGCGCGGACGGGGCTGAGGTCGAGGCGAGGAGGCCCGGTGCGTCGGCGCGCCCGCAGCCGCGCCCGAGCCGTGCTCGAGCGCGACGTCGAGGCGTTCGCGGCTGCCGGCTACCGTGAAGACGGGCGGCGGCGCGAGCTGCGCACGACGCTCGCCCGGGCAGGGCGCCCCACGCTGCGCGTCGAGCTCGTGTCGACCGGCGGCCGCATCTTCGGCGGCACCTATGCGATGGAGGTCTCGACCGCCGAGCCCGTGCTGCCCGCGACGGCGGGCGGGGTGCGCGTGAAGGGCCGAGGCGTCGTGCGCATGCAGGGCATGTCGTTCCGACCTCGAAAGGGCGACCGAGCCGGAGAGCGGCTCGCCGAACACCTCGCCTCTGACGAACGGCTCGAGCGGGCGCTCCGCGCCGTGCACTTCGAGGAGATCAGGGTCGAGCCCGATGGCAGGGCCGTGATCCGGCACATGGGGGGCTCGCTCGTGTGGCTGTTGTTCCCACCGATGACCCGGCCGATCGCGATCAGCACCGAGCAGATCGGAGCGACCGCCACCGGCATCGGAGCGTTCGCTCGGGCCGGCGGCACGGCCGTGATCGCCTGAGGCGTACGACCCGGCGGCCCAGTCGGTCAGGCTCCCGACCCGGTCCAGCCGCCGGCGGGGCGCTCGAACCAGACGTGCACCTGGCCCGTGCCGACCGAAGCTTCGTACTCACTGAACAGCTCGCCGGGGGCCTGACACCGGGCTCCCCCGAGCGCGGCCGCCATCATCAGATAGTGACCGAAGTGCCCCTCAGGGGCCGCCTTCCGATACTCGGGCATCCGATCGATGATGCCCGCGTGATCCCCCTCGCGCATCATCGAGATCACCCGCTGATCGGCCTCGTAGCTCTCGAGACCGAGAATGTTGTCGGGGACCTTCGAGCTCTCGTGCTGGCGGAGTTCCCGGAACGGGAAGAACCGGTGCGTCATGCCGCCCGAAGCCAGGAGCACGACGCGCCGGTCGCTTTGGGCGATCGCGTCGCCGATCAGCGATCCGAATAGCAGGAAGTCCTCGGTCGTGCAGCACTGGTTGAGCGCGACGCTGATCCATCTCGTTCCGGGGTCGCCGAGGAAGGTCCACACATTGACCGTGCCGTAGAAGATCGGCAGGTACGGATCGTCGCTGGCGAGGATCCAGCAGTCGTCGCGCCCATCGGCCTGGGCGGCGATCGTCGTGGCGAGGTCGGGGTCCCCGGGCATGTCGTAGGGGATGCCCGCCATACCCCGCGGGAGCTCATGACTCGTGAACCTTCCCTGCCGCCGTTCGTGGGCCGTGACGATGTGCTCGAACGTCGACTCCCAGTGGGTATCGAACACGATCACCGTGTCGGGCCCCAGCCGATCGAGGCACTCGCTCTTCATTCGGCGCAAGCCCGGCACCAGCGTGATCTCGTTGCCATCGTTGATCTCGCGCCTCGTCTCCTCCGGCAGCATGATCGTGGGAACGTGGGCCACCAGGGCCGCGCCGACGACTTCGCCCATCTCGTCGCTCCTCCTGTCCTCGGTTCCTTGCTTCGGGTTCAGTTCCAGGGTGCGGTGCACACGTTCTTGACGTCCGCGTAGAAGTCGAAGCTCCACGGGCCGCCTTCCCTGCCGATGCCCGAGCCGCGGGCGCCGCCGAAGGGAGCGGCGAGGTCTCGCACGAAGAAGCAGTTCACCCACACGGTGCCGGCCACCAGCGCCGAGCTCACGCGTTCGGCCCGGGCCTCGTCGCCCGTGTACACGATGGCCGCGAGGCCGTATCGCGTCGAGTTGGCGAGCTCGACGGCCTCGTCTTCGGTCTCGAACGTCTGCAGGGTCAGCACGGGTCCGAACACCTCACGCATCAGGATCTCCGAACCCAGTGGTGCGTCGGTGAACAGCGTGGGGCGGTAATAGAGGCCGCCCAGCTCGTCGTTGGGACCGCCTCCGAACACGGCGGTGGCACCGTCGGCCTTCGCGCGCTGCACGAACCCGTCGACACGCTCGAAGTGCTCGCGAGTGATCTGCGGTCCGATGTCGGTCGTCTCCTCGCGAGGGTCCCCTTGCACGATCGCGCCCGCAGCTTTCACGAACCGCTCGAGGAATGCGTCGTGCATCGAGCGCTCGACGATGAGCCGAGTCCCCGCCAGGCACACCTGGCCCGCGTTGTCGAACTGGTTCACCGCTTGCTGCACGACCGCGTCGAGGTCGGCGTCGGCGAACGCCACGAACGGCGACTTGCCGCCGAGCTCGAGCGAGACCGGCGTGAGGTTCGCGCCTGCGGCCTGGGCGACGAGCGTGCCGGTGGGCACCGACCCGGTGAAGGCGATGCGGTCGACGCCGGGATGCGCGGTGAGCGCGGCGCCGGCCTCGTCGCCGACGCCCTGCAGCACGTTGAAGGCGCCGTCGGGCAGGCCGGCCTCATGGGCGATGTCGGCGAGCATCGACGCCGTGAGGGGCGCCCATTCGGGCGGCTTGAGGATGACCGCGTTCCCGGCCGCGAGGGCAGGAGCCACGCGCCAGGTCGCGAGCATCAGCGGGGCGTTCCAGGGCGTGATCACGACCGTGACCCCGCTCGGATCCCAGGCCACGCGTTCGGCGAAGCCTTCGTACTCCTTGCGGCCGGTCTCGAGGGCGAGCAGCTGATCTGCGAAGAACCGGAAGTTCCTCGCCACGCGCGGCATCACGGAGGTGCGCATCGAGCGCAGCAGCGACCCGTTGTCGCGGGTCTCGACGGCCGCCAGCTCCGCCACGCGCGCCTCGACGCCGTCGGCCACGCGCCGCAACACGTCGGCGCGTTCCTTCGGGGGCATCGAACCCCACGTGGCACTCGCCCCACGAGCGGAGCCGACCGCTCGGTCGGCTTCGATGGATCCACCGCGCGAGACCTCGGCGATCGGCTGCTCGTCGATCGGGGAGAAATCGACGAACCCGTCCGTCGACGGCACACGCTCGCCACCGATCCAGTGCTCGGTCGAGACCTCGATGCCTTCGACGATGGCGCGGCTCGTCGTGCTTCCCTCCCCCGTCGACGTCTGGACCCGGAAGGTCGTTCGTCACCGAACGGTATGGGCGCCGACGAAACACTGTCAAGCGACGCTCTGGCGAGGAGCCCGGCGCTCGGGAACCCGGGCGGGTCGTCCGACCGTCGGAGTCGTCAACCTCGCGCCGAAGACGGGCCGATCCGGTCCTTCCTGCGGCCGACGATCCTGAAAGGGGCTCCCCGATGGGAACCGCTCGCCGCATGCTTCGCCCTTCCTCGCTGCTTGTTCTGACGATCGCGGTCGTGGTGATCGGACCCGTCGGCGCCGCGCTCGCATGCGGGGGCCTGGTGACACCGAACGGCACGATCAACCTGCTCCGCACGACGACCCTCGCGGCATACCACGGCGGCGTGGAGCACTACGTCACGTCGTTCGAGTACGTCGGACAAGGGCAGGAGATCGGCTCGATCGTGCCGCTTCCCGGCGTTCCGACGAAGGTCGTCAAGGGTGGCGATTGGACGCTGCAGCGTCTCCAGATCGAGACGCAGCCCCCGATCCTGGCCGAGGCGAGCGCCGACTCCGCCGGCGCCTCGGCCCGGGTGCTCCTGGAAACCGAGATCGACTCGCTCGACATCACCGTGCTGGAGGGGGGCGCGGTGGCGGTCGGAACCTGGGCTCGCGATCACGACTTCTTCCTGCCACCGGACGCGCCCGAAGTGCTCGAGTTCTACGCCGATCGCAGTCCGATCTTCCTGGCCGCGCGGTTCGATGCCGAGCGCGCGGCACGGCAGGGATTGCAGCAGGGCCAGGGCACGCCGATCCACGTCGTGATCCCGACGCCGCGGCCCTGGGTTCCCCTTCGCATCTTGGCGCTCGGACGCCAGGGGGCCGAGGTCGTCGAGGCGGACGTGTTCCTGCTGACCGACGAGGCTCCCGCGCTGCTTCCGCAGACGGTGACGCCGGACGGCAACGCCGATCAGCGCGGACTCATCCTGGAGACCAGCGAGCCCGCGTCGCACTCCTTGATGCGCGACCTACGGTCGGATTCCCGCATGGGTTGGCTCCCGGAGGACGACATGTGGCTCACGTATGTGCGGGTGAACGAGCGAGCGGACCGCCTCGGCCACGACCTGGCCGTCGACGCGAGCGGGTTCGGCCGGCCCGACCCGGTCGCAGCGGGGTTCTCACGACCGACCGTGCCGTCGACACCCGGCCCCTTGCCGTGGGTCGCCATCGCTGCCGTCGTCGCGGGAGGCGCCTTCCTCCTGCTCGCTGCACGGGCGCTGCGCCCACGCGAGGCACCGACGGCATGAGGATCCGCGAACGCCGGGGCATCTGGATCGCGCTGGCCGCCGCGAGCCTGCTCCTCGCCGCGGTGTCGGTGCAGGTGCGGTCGGCCGAGGCGCACCGTGACGAGGGAGGGGGCGCCTCGGTTCGCGAGATCCGGATCGAGATGCACCACTCCGCCTTCGAACCCGACCATGTCGAGGTCGAACCCGGCGACACCGTGCGGTTCGTGCTGGTGAACACCGATCCGATCGACCACGAGTTCATCGTCGGCGACACCGGCGTGCAGCTCGCGCACGAGCGAGGCACCGAGGCGCACCATCGGCGGAAGCCCGGCGAGATGACCGTGCCTGCACTCACCACGCGCTCCACCATCGTGGCCGTTCCCGAAGCCCCCGGGTCGACCCTGTTCGCGTGCCACCTCCCCGGTCACTTCGCCTACGGCATGGCGGGCTCGATCATGTTCGACTGACCAGCTGCCAAGCCCGGCCCGAGGCCGCGTCGATCAGTCGGCGAAGTAGGCTTGCAGATCTGGAGTGGCACGTGCGCGCAAGGCTGCCGCGACGCGCTGGCGTTCGAGCATCTGCTCGAGCATCTTGGCCGACTGCGGGATCGGGTGATCGGCGAAGAACTCCTCGGCCTCGGCGACCTGCGCTGGCTTCGTCAGGTACCGGACGCCTTCCACCATGCGGATCGTGAGCTGTGGCGGGAAGCGCTTCTCGGCCTCACTCCAGCGCTCGCGCATGATCGCCCACGCGCGATCACCGAGGTCTCGATTGATCACCGAGTAGGCGAACAGGAACGGCGCGTCCTGCCTGCGGACCTCGTCGCCGAACGCCGCGTCGAGCGTGCGCTCGAACAGCGCCGCATCACGGAACAACGGCAACGCATAGAGGTAGCGGTACTGCTCCTGCGGCGTCGGCGACTCGCGGTAGGCCGTCCAGTAGTGCTCGTAGTCGGCCGCGCCGCCGTTCGCCGCGACGACATTGACGGCCGCGGCGGCGAGCGAGGCGTCGACCGGCTTGCCCGCGCGCGCTTCGGCTTCGAATTCCCGGGCGGCCGCCTCCGCGTTCGGATCGGCGCCAAGCACACCGAGGCCCTGTAGCAGAGCGCCTCGCAGGGCCCGGATGCGATCGGGCTCCTCGGCGTCGGCCTCCCAGCCGAGCCTGCTCATCGCCGGCGCGACGAGGCTGCGCACGAACGCCCGGAGCCGCTCGCGAGGCTCGCCCTCGAGGAAGCGATCGCACCAGCCGAGGCCCTGCAGCAGCGACTGCCACACGGCCAGATCGTCCTCGTTGCCGTAGCGAGCGGCCGCGGCCACGAACTCCGAGGCCGGTGCTGCCCCCGAGGTGACTGCCGCCCAGTGGTCGTCGACGAGCCCGTAGCGCTCCAGCGGCGCGACCTCGTCGAGGCGTTCGGCGAGCCGTTCCACGAGGTCACCTTCGTATCGCACCCGCACGAAGCTACTCGCCTCCGCATTGACCACGATCGCGCCGTCGGCCGGAACCGCTGCCACGATGCCGTCGACCGGCACGAGCACCGACGACTCTGCCCCGCCGAGCGGACGCACCCGCAGGGGGATGTCCCAGGTCGTGTGGTCCGTCCCACCGTCGGCCACGAACCGCCGCTGATCGAGGCGGACCCCGTCGGTGTCGGGTGAAGCGGTCACGAGCGGGTAGCCCCCCTGCCAGATCCACTGATCCATGATGCGCCGCACGGGTTCCCCACTCGACTCCTCGATCTCATGCCAGAGGTCGTGCGTCTCCGTGTTCCCATAGGCGTGGCGAGCCAGGTAGAGGCGGATGCCCTCGCGGAACCGGTCCTCACCGAGATAGCGCTCGAGCATGCGCAGGATGGACGCGCCCTTCTGATACGTGAGCACGTCGAACATGCCCGCGGCGTCGTCGGGAGAATGGACGGGGTACTCGATCGCCCGCGTCGAGCGGAGCGCGTCGACCTCCTTGGCTGCGGTGTTGTACCGGCCGAACGAGTTCCAACGTTCCCAGTCGGGGCGCCAGGCGTCGATCGTGGCGAGCGCCATGTACGTCGCGAATGCCTCGTTCAGCCAGATGCCGTTCCACCACCGCATCGTGACGAGGTTGCCGAACCATTGGTGCGCCAGCTCGTGGGCGACCACGTCGGCGATGTTCTCGAGCTCGGGCTGGGTCGCGTGCTCGGGGTCCACGAGCAGCAGCGACTCGCGGTAGGTGATGAGGCCGGTGTTCTCCATCGCTCCTTGCGCGAAGTCGGGCAGCGCGACGAAGTCGACCTTGCGCTCCGGATACGGAAGACCGTAGTAGTCGGTGAAGTACCGCAGCGAGAACGCGCCTGCCTCGAGCGCGAACCCGGCGAGGTGGCCCTTGCCGGGGAGATGCACGACCCGCAGCGGCACCCCGTCGACATCGACCGGCTCGGTGATCTCCAGCCGCCCCACGACGAAGGCCACCAGGTAGGTCGACATCGGCATCGTCTCGGCGAACCGCACGCGGGTCCTTCCGTCGCCTGCCGGCTCCCTGCCCACCTCCGGCCCGTTGGACAGTGCCGCCACCCCGTCGGGGACCACGAGCGTCACGGAGAACACGGCCTTCAGGTCGGGCTCGTCCCAGCACGGAAAGGCGCGCCGCGCGTCGGCAGCCTCGAACTGCGTCGTCGCGATCGTGTGAGTACCGACGTCGTCGGTATAGGTGGAGCGGTAGAAGCCGTGCAGTTGGTCGTTCAGTTCACCGCGGAACGCCATCGTGAGGTTCCACGACCCCGGGTCCGCCGCTTCCTCGAGCGTCAATGTCGCGCGCTGGAGATCGTCGTCGAGAGAGATCTCGGTGACACCGAGGCTCGTTCCGTTCGCGCCGTGCACCGTCGCCCCGTCGATCGCGAGATCGAGCGCGTTCAGGACGACCTGCGTGACCCGCTCGTGCACCTCGACCGAGATGTCGACCGTGCCCGAGAAGGTCGCCGCTTCGAGATCGGGCTCGAGAACGAGGTCGTATCGCGACGGAACGACCGTGCGGGGCAGTCGGTAGCGGTCCTGCATGGGTCCGGAGCCTACCGCGCAACTGGGCACGAGTGGGGGGATGCGTCCGAGAACATCCAGCGCTGCACCCAGGCCCATGAGACGCTGCCCATCGGAGGGGGGGCCGCAGGCCGTGCGGACGACACGAGACGATGAAGACGGGGCCTCCTACGACGGCCATCGCAAGGCCGAGGCACGCCGGCGCATCGGCACGCTCGCGTTCTTCGGCATCCTCGCTGTCGCGACGGCCGTCGCCGTCGCCACGGCGGGACGGGAGCCCGTGCAGGCGCCGAGGACGGGAACGCAGACCTCGGTCGCACCGAGCACGTCGCCGCTCCGAGCCGGCACCTACCGATTGCCGGGTGTGTCGACGCCGGTCGCCCTGACGCTCCCGGAGGGCTGGTACGCGGGCGACTCGGTGTGGGGGCCGGCCGGCCAGGGTCTCGCCGCGGTCTCGACCGGTCGCCCGGGAGCCACGATCGGCATCGCGGCCTTCGATCTCGGTCGTCTGCTGCCATTCCCCGTGGGTGCCGACGAGCCCCTCGACAGGGCCGGTGACGACCCGTGGTTCCGGCGGTGGCTCCGCGACTACCGCTCGCATGTCAGGCCACGGGTACGGAACCGGGTCGTCGGACGCCAGCTCCACTGGCGACCGCCGCCCGTGCTCGCATGGCTGCTCGCCCACACCGACCGAGGTCCCATCCACGTGGCCGACGACATCGTGTACGAGGGCATCAGCGGCGATCTGGCGTCGTTCGCCTTCCCCGGGCCACGCCGACAGATCTTCGCGATACCGGGCGCAGGCGTCATCGCGTTGCGGCCCGGCATCACCTACACGTTCTGGGTGCCCGGGTCCGCAGAGCCCGTGGCCGAGGGATTCATGCTCGGCGTCGCCCGTGAGCTCGGCGCGGCGCCCAGCACGGAAGAGTGGGACATCGTGCGAACCATCGACCTCGGCGGGTGAGGTCGCCATCGAAGGCGCACGCCGCCGAGCCGAGCCCGAGCCTCAGTCGTCGACGTAGGTGAGCCAGTCCGCGTACGTGGGGTCGTCGCCCTTGGTGGCGGCGAAGAAGGCGTCCTGCAGCGCCTTCGTGACCGGCCCACGGTGCCCGGCCCCCACGGTGCGGTCGTCGACCTCACGGATCGGCGTGATCTCCGCCGCGGTGCCGGTGAAGAACACCTCGTCGGCGGTATAGAGGTCGGTTCGCACGAGGTTCTGCTCGACGACCGGGAACCCGAGGTCGCGAGCGATCGTCATGACCGATGAGCGGGTGACGCCGGCGAGGCAGCCGTGGCCCGTATGCGGCGTCACGATCGTGCCGCCGTTGACCACGAAGATGTTCTCCCCCGAGCCTTCGGTCACGTAGCCGTCGTCGTTGAGCAGCACGGCTTCGTCGTACCCCGATTTCGTCGCATCGACCTTGGCGAGGATCGATCCGAGGTAGCCTCCCGTCGCCTTCGCGGCTGAGGGAAGTGAGTTCTGGTCGTGTCGCTTCCAGGAGCTGATCTTCACGCGCACGCCTTGCTCGAGGGCTTCCTCGCCGAGGTAGGTTCCCCACGGCCACACCGCGATCGACACGTCGACCGGGTTCGCGAGCGGGCTCACACCCATCTCTCCGTACCCGCGGAAGGCGATCGGCCTGATGTAGCACGACTGCAGCCCGGCGGCACGGATCGTCTCCTTCACCGCGTCGACGAGTTCGGCCTTCGAGTACGGGATCTCCATGAAGTAGATGCCCGCCGATGAGTACATGCGATCGAGGTGCGCGTCCAGGTGCCACACGGCGGGGCCGCGCGAGGTCTCGTAGGCGCGGATGCCCTCGAAGACGCCGCTGCCGTAGTGCAGTGCGTGGCTGAGCACGTGCACCTTGGCCTCGTGCCAGGGCACGAGCTGGCCGTTCATCCAGATCTTCTCGACCTCGGTGATCGGCACCCTTGGACCTCCTGATGTATGTCGACGACGCGGAGGCGCTTGCAGCGATGGAGCCCAGGATACCCGGACCTCGAACGCCCCGCGACGTTAGGCTTCCTTGGAACACGGCGACACGACCAGCGGAGGAACCGATGCCTGACCACGAGGACCAGATCACCCAGAGCGAGGGTCCATCGCCGACCGAAGAGGACGAGGATCCGGGACAGGCGCTCGAGGACTACATCTCGGGCATGGACCGACCACTCGGCGTCGACGACGCGGTCACGCTCGACGAGCAAGCCGAGGGCGACACGATCGACGGATTCAACCGGCGGGAGCAAAGAACGGTGCCACGCCCCGACACCAGCGTCGATCTGCTCGATGACGGCGATGCCGACGGCTACGACGGCGAGGGACAGCTGACCGGCGAAGCCGGCGATCCCGACCGTGGGCCGGAGGCACCCGAGCAGGCCGCCGTACACATCGTGCCCAACGCGCCCGGCGGCGTCGATCACCCCGACGACTACGTGATCGAGTAGCGGGCGAAGCGCCACTCGAAGCGCTGGCGAGGCACCCGGTCGAGGGGCCCCCAACGCGCCTCGGCCCATCGCCGAGCCTCGGTGGCGGCGCGGGCACGCAGATCGTCGTCGGGCACGGCCCACGTCCAGGAGTGCACGTTTCGCTCGATGCCCCGGACGAAGGTCTCGAGGTCGTCGCGGTCGAGCTCCTCCAGCGTGAGATCGGGCAGTTTGCGAGCCCCCAGCGAGGACATCTCTTCGTCGAGCAGGTCCCAGCCGCCAAAGGCGATGCCCACGGGTTCGACGGAGCCACCCGCCACCTCCAGGAACCGCGCCTGGATCTCCGAGCGACGGCCCCCATAGTCGCCCAGAGCGGCGGCGAACGAGCCGCCCGGCTCGACGACACGGACGATCTCGGCGACCGCTCGCCGCCAATCGCGGATCAGGTGGAGCACCCAGCGCAGATATGCCCCACCGAACGCGTGGTCGCGCCAGGGCATGCGGGCCGCATCGCCCTGGACCAAGGCAGGCGCGGGTCCCGCTTTCTGCAGGAGCTTGGCCAGCATCGGTCGTGACAGGTCGAGTCCGACGACGTTCATCCCTGCGGCGATCAGTGGCACCGCGACCTGCCCGGTGCCGACGCCCACCTCGAGCACCGGGCGCGCCGCACCGCCGAACACCTGGACCAGGGCGTCGGTCGTCGCCCGGATGCCGTCGTCGGACAGTCCCCTGGTCGCGTCGTAGTACTCGGCCGCTCGGTCGAACGAGACCGAGTCGCTCATGTGCCGGACAGCAGCTCGCGTCGCGGGTACGACGTCGACTGGGGTTGGTACGGACGCCCCGGCACATCGCCCCGCAGGTATCCCTCGGCGATCATGCGCACCTGCATGTAGACACCGCCCTCCCAGACGGTCGACATCGGGCCGGGCCGGTGGCCGCGCGAGGTCACCGCTCGCTGAAGCGACTCGCACGCGGCCCAATCCTCTCGGTTCGTCACGTCCCAGAACTCGACGGCGTATCCCGGGTCGAAGCCGTCGAGCTCGAGTGCCTCGGGAGGGAACAGCCAATCGCATTCGACGAAGCTGCGGGCGGGCGAGAGCGGCTCGATGCGGTGGGTGAGCACGTAATCGGGGTGCGGGCTGATCAGCAGGTTGGGGAACACCCCGAAGTATCCGACCTCGCGCAGCTGGTGGGCGCGCAGGCCCCTGATCGGCACCCCGTGCGATCGCCCGTCGAGCGACATCGTCTCGACGCCGTCGTACAGATCCATCGGCCCGGCGACGTACAGACCACGGATGTCGATCGAGTACCCGCTGTCGGGCGGCGTCACCCTGCATAGCTCGGGATGGATCTCGGAGCAGTGGTAACACTCCTGGTAGTTCTCGTGGATCAGCTTCCAGTTCGCGGCGATCTCGTAGGAATGCCTCGCCGCGACGACGAGGCGCTCGGGCTCCCACGGCGCGAGGTGCTCCCAAAGGTTCCCGAACTGCTCGTCGGGGTCGACCCCGGCGGCATCGTTGCGCACGAACGCCCATCCCCCACGTTCGATCTGCCCTGCGGCCCGGCGATGTGCGCCCGCTCGTCCGAGGCACATCCACGAGCGGTCGAAGAAGCGCCGACGCTCCCACTCGAGCACGTCGGGCGACGTGTACGCCGTGGCCGGCATCCCCCTGGCCAGCTCGAAGTCGCCGACGCACCGGCGCAGCGCTTCGCGATCGATCGGCGGTGGGTCCACCCGGTCAGCATCCCGTGCCCGGCGGGCCGGAGCAACCCGTTCGCTCAGTTCATCGACGGGTCGCGCGGCATCAGCCGCAGCATGTCATAGCCCCGGCCCAGGCGCCGCAGCACCTCGTCCCAGAGCTTGGCCGGTTGCTCGTGGAACACGTCTCCCGGCAAGGCCGGCGCGACGATCCAGGTGCCTTCCGCCAGTTCGGCCTCGAGCTGCCCCGGACCCCACCCCGAGTACCCCGCGTACACACGTGCGCGACGGATCGACTCGCCGATGTCCTCTCCGGCCTCCGGCGGCAGGAACCCGATCGATCCCATCGCCAGCACCTCGGCTCTCGATGGATCGATGAAGTCGGCGATGACGACGACCGAGTCGGGCTCGACCGGCCCCCCGTCGAACAGGGGATCGCTCGGATCGACGAGGCGGCCGAGCGGGGGCACGGCCTCGCCCACGGCCACGGCGAGCGGCTGATTCAACACGACCCCCACGGCTCCTTGCTCGTCGTGGTGCCCGATCAGCACGATCGTTCGACGGAAGTTCGGATCGAGCAGGTTCGAGTTCGAGATCAGCAGGCTGCCGTTGATGGGGTCCACGAACGCATCATCCCGTATCGAGCGGTCAGGCGCGGAGCTCCGTCCCAGATCACCGCACTCCGGGCTCGTGTCGCTCAGCTCTTCGCGGGGATCTCCTTCTTCGGGTCCAGGAACGGCAGGGGCGAGACCGTCGCCGTCATCGGACCGTCCGGCGAGGTGATCTCGATGCGCGTGCCATGGGCTGCTCTGTCGATCGGCACCCATGCGAATCCCATGTTGACCTCGAGCCGAGGGGAGTACGAGGCGCTGACGAGGCGCCCGATCCGGTCGGAACCTTCGACGACCGGCCAGAAGTCCTCGAGCCACATGCCGAGCGGATCGCCGTCGATCGTCACGCCGACGAGCTTGTGCTGCACACCCTCGTCGCGGATGCGCTCGAGCGAAGCGCGCGACACGAACTCGTTGTCGTTGTCGAGCTCCACGAGCCGCTCGAGCCCGGTGATCTCGAACGGGTTGTTCGTGATGTCCATGTCGTTGCCGTAATTGAAGATGCCGGCTTCCATGCGGCGCTGATCGCTCGGCGCGATCGCGCGCAGCTCGAACTCCTCGCCGGCGGCCATGATCGCGTCCCAGAGGTCGTTCGCGAGGCTCGAGTCGCGCAGGTACACCTCGTAGCCGAGCTCCGCGCTCCAACCGGTGCGCGAGACGACGACGGGGATGCCGTGCACCTCGGTCTGCTTGTGCCAGTAGTAGCGCTGATCGGCCACGTCGTCGCCGAAGAGCTTGCGGACGAGCGGTTTCGACAGCGGTCCCTGGATCTGCAGCGGCGAGACGTCGGGCTCGCGGATCTCCACGTCGAGCCCGGCGAACGCCTGCACGCCGAGCGCGTACAACAACGCGTCGGAATCGGCGAGCGAAAGCCAGAAGTGGTCGTCGGCGAGCTTCAGCAGGATGGGGTCGTTCACGATGCCGCCGTCGGGCGCGCAGAGCAGCACGTACTTGCACTGCTCGGGCCGCGTCTGCGACAGGTCGCGCGGCGTGAGCAGCTGCGTGAACCGCGCAGCGTCGGGCCCGGTGATCTCGACCTGGCGCTCCACCGCCACGTCCCACAGCGTCACCTTCTCGACGAGGTGCCAGTACTCCTTGACGTCGTCGTCGTAGAGGGTCGGGATCAACATGTGGTTGTACAGGTCCCAGCTCGTGGCGCCGGCTTCTACCGTGCGCTCGAAGTAGGGCGACTTCTTGTACCAACTCGCGAAGTAGAACGGGAACGACGAGTTCTGCTCGGCCATCGTGTGTGTCAACCCTTCCGTCTGAGCGGACCGCGGCGGCGGTCCTTCTTGATCTCGCGCACCATGTTGTAGGCGGGGATGCCGCAGACGCCGCCGCCCGCGTGCGTCGCGCTCGAGCACTGGTAGAGCCCGCGGATCGGAGTCCGGTAGTCGGCGTAGCCCGGTGCCGGCCGCATGTGGAACAGCTGCTCGGCGCTGAGCTCGCCGTGGAAGATGTTGCCGCCGATCAGGCCCCACTCCCGTTCCATCTCGTAGGGGCCGATCACTTGGCGGTGCAGCACCGAATCGGCGAACCCGGGCGCGAGCGCGTCGTAGCCGGCGATGACGCGGTCGGCGTAGGCCTCGAGCTCGTCGGCGTGCGGTTCCTCGCTGTACTCGTGGGGCACCCACTGGGTGAACAGCGAGACCACGTGCTTGCCCTCGGGCGCGAGCGTCCGGTCATGGAACGTGGGCATCACGCCGTCGCTGAACGGCGCGGTCGCCGGCTCGCCCGCCCGCGCCTGCTCGAACGCCTTCTCGAGGTAGGCCACGGAGTGGGCGAGCTCGAACCCGCCGGTGAGGTCGTCGATCTCGGGAGCCGCGGTGAACACCGGCGCGCGGTCGAGCGCGGCGTTGATCTTGACGACACCGCTGCGCGACTTCCAGTGCTCGATGTCGTCGACGAAGTCCGACGGCAGCTCCGCCCGATCGATCTGGTCGAGGAACGTGATCTTCGGGTGCACGGCGCTCACGACGATCGGGGCGCGGAGCTCCTCGCCCGTGTCGAGCGCGACGCCCGTCGCGACGCCGTCCTCGATGATGATGCGCGCGACCCGCGCCCCGGTGCGGATCTCGGCGCCCGAGGACCGCGCACTGGCCGCGATCGCGTCGCTCACCGCGCCCATGCCGCCCTCGGGCACCGCCCACGCGCCGAGGTGCCCGTCGCCGACGTCCCCGATCGAGTGGTGGGCCATCACGTATCCGGTGCCGGGCTCGTAGGGCCCCGCCCAGGTGCCGATCAGGCCGTTGAGCGCCATCACGGTCTTCACCTGGTCCGACTCGAAGAAGCGGTCGAGGAGATCGATGACCGACATCGTCATCAGCTGTGTCACGTCGGCGAGCCCGCGGACGTCGAGGCCGCGGAAGCGCCATGCGAGCCGGAGCTGGTCCGTGAGATCGGAGGGTTTGAGAGAGCCGAGTTTGGGTGGAGTGGACATCATCAGCGGCCCCAGCACCTCGGCCATGCCGCCGATCCAGGCGTCCCAGCGTTCGATCGCATCGGCATCGCGCTTGGAGAACTGCGCGAACGAGTCGTAGTTCTGCGCGGGGTCGTCGTGCTGCACGATCGCTCGCCCATCGGGGAACGGCACGAGGTAGGGCCCGACTGCTGTCGCCCGGTAGCCGTGCCGTTCGAGCTGCAGGTCGCGAACGATCGTATCGGGCATGAGGCTCATCACGTAGCTGAGCGTGGTGACCTTGAACTCGGGAGCCTCGGGCCATGGCGCCATCGTGTCCGCGGCGCCGCCAACCTTGTGACGGGCCTCGAGGACCACGGTGCTGGCTCCGGCCTTCGCGAGATAGGCCGCGGCGACGAGCCCATTGTGCCCACCGCCCACGACGATCGCGTGAGAGCGGTTCGCTGAAGCCATCGCGATGTGTCAGCTCCTCAGCCCGAGCAGTCGCATCTCGACCCTCGAGAAGCGTCCACGATACGCCTGACTGGCTGTTCAGTTCAAGTTCGGGGCCGACACCGGGCTCTCGGTACGACGTGAGGTCAGAGGGGCCCTCGTGTGTTGAGTGGCCGTTCAGTCTGCAGCACTCGCCCGAACGTGTTCGCGCCCGAGCGGGCGCACGAGCACCAGCGCGGCGACCAGGCAACTGAGACCGCCCACCGCAAAGGCGCCGCGAGGTCCGATGGCGTCGACCACTTCCCCGCCGAACGCGAACGACAGGGCGAGCGCGATCAGGATCGCCGACTCGCTCGCCCCGATCACCCTGCTGCGCACGTGGTCGGGTGTCCGCCGCTGCATGATGCCCTGCTCGGCGACCCCGCCGATGCCCTCCCCCGTTCCGGCTCCGACCATGAGCCCGACGGCGAGCGGCAGCCAGGGTGCGATGCCAATCAAGCCGAGGCACACGCCGACCAGCGCCACCCCCCAGATCAAGGCACGTGTCTCGTATCGCTCGCGCAGGTACCGTTGCGCGAGGAAGGAGCCCAGCGCTGCGCCGCCGCCCCAGCCCGCGTTGAGCAGCCCGTAGCCGATCGAGCCGGCGCCGAGCTCGTCCGCGAGCGCCACCTCGGCGACGAGCGTGAAACCCGCTCCGAGCAGCAGCACGACCCACGCCAAGGTGATCGCGCGGAGGACCCGGTCGCGCAGCAGGAACACGACACCGTCGCGCAGCCCACCGAAGCGCTCGTCGTCACCGCGCTCCCCGGTGAACGACCCGGGCGTGGTCGCGATCAGCCAGGCCGACACGGCGAACGTCACCGCGTTCGCGCTGAAGACCCAGATCCCGGCCATATGGAGTTGCTGGGGGGTGGAATCGGGCGCGATGATGGCGACGAGCACTCCGCCGAGGATCGGCCCGACGAGGTTGCCGATGTTCCGGCCGACGGCCACCATCCCGTTCGCCCAGGTCAGATCCTCGGGCTCGACGAGGTTGGGCACCGCGGCCGCCGAGACCGACCAGATCGGCGACTCGAGCGTCGCCGTCACGAAGGCCATCACGATCAACTGTCCCGGCGTGCGCGCGAACGCCAGGACGACGAACCCCGCAGCGGCAGCGAGGTCGGCGATCACCAACACCCGGCGGCGATCGAACCGGTCGCCCAACGCACTGCCGAGCGGCGCGAACACGCCCTGAGCACCGAAGGTGAGCAACAGCGTCCAGGAGACCCACCGCGACTGACCGGTGAGCTGAAACATGATGTAGGCGAGCGCAGCGAAGGCCGCGCCACTTCCTGTGAGCGAGATCAACCGGGCCGACGCCAGTCGCCGAACGGCCGCGCGCTCGAGCGCGGACGGTACCTGCCGGGGCTCGGGGGCGACGGGACTGGACGAGCGGCTCATGAAGCGAGACTCCTTGCGCGGATGGTGCGGGATGGGGCCTGAGGGGCGACGCGCTAGCGCGCGATGCGGGGCCGGGTGAGGGCCCGCGCACCGGCCGCATCACCGGTGGTTGCGAACATCCGCTTCATGGCCCCGGCACGCTACCACGGCGATCGTGCCGATTCTGGGGAGAACGGGATCCCCGATGTCGCCGGGAGCTCGATCCCGCTCAGATGATCGTCACGGTGCGCAACTGGTGCGCTTCGATCTCCCTGGCGACGCGGTCGAGCACGTCGGGCGGTACCTCGGTGTCGACCGTGAGACACATCAGGGCTTCGCCACCCTCGGCGGTACGGCCCACGTCCATCGTCGCGATGTTGACATCGGCCTCGCCCAGCAAGGAGCCGACCGTGCCGATGACACCGGGCCGGTCGACGTAGGTGAAGAACACCATGTGTCCGGCCGGTGTGACCTCGATCTCGAAGTCGTTGACCTGCGTCACGCGCTCGTGGTCGCGGCCGAGAACCGAGCCCGACACGCTGACGGGATCCCCGTCGGTCTCGGCCCGCAAGGTGATCGAGCTGACGTAGTCCTGCGAGACGGTCGAGCGCATCTCGCTCACCGTGAGGCCGCGGTCGCGCGCGAGCATCGGAGCGTTGACGAACGACACGGGCTCGTGCACGGTGCGGCCCAGGATGCCTTTCAGGATCGCGAGGGTGAGCACACGCGTGTCCGACTCCGCGATGCGCCCGAGATAGCTCGCGACGATGGAGCGCACCCCGCCCTCCGCGAGGCCCGCAGTGAGGGCCCCGAGCCGTTCGGCCAGCGGGACGAACGGCCGCACGACCTCCGTGACCTCGGCGCCGGCCGAAACGTTCACTGCGTAGGGCACGAACTCACCCGTGAGCGCGAGCCGGACCATCTCGGCCACGGTTGTGCCGGCCTTGTCCTGCGCCTCCTTCGTGGACGCCCCGAGGTGCGGGGTGACGACGACGGAATCGAACGCGAACAACGGCGAATCGGTGGTGGGTTCGGTCGCGTACACGTCGAGCGCCGCACCG
>Ga0224510_10000831_pt1 | contig 21800 bp, 17 predicted proteins | sample SF_May12_sed_USG_FD_170161 | JGI IMG/M metagenome (GOLD analysis project Ga0224510, IMG submission 170161) | Sediment microbial communities from San Francisco Bay, California, United States - SF_May12_sed_USGS_4_1 | ecosystem: Environmental > Aquatic > Marine > Sediment | place: USA: California... | reverse complement strand
GAAAAGATTGCCAACCGCGAGACGGTTATCCTCGATGGCGCCACCGGCACCGAGCTGGAGCGGCGTGGGGTGGCGATGAACAGCGCGGCGTGGAGTGCCGAGGCGATTCTCGGCTCCCCGGAGGTGGTGCGGGTCGTGCATGAGGATTATATCCGGGCCGGGGCGGATATCATCACCAGCAATTCCTTTTCGCTCGCCCGGCACATGCTGGTCCGGGCCGGGCTTGAGGGGCAGTTCCGCCGTCTCAACGCCGACGCGGTGAAGATCGCGCTCAAGGCCAGGGAGGGCGCGAACCGGCCGGTGGCGGTGGCCGGCTCCATCGCCCCGACCACCTTCTGCGATGACCCCAACCTGTGTTATCCGCCCTCCGCCGATGCCTTTGCCTGGTACCGCGAGCAGGCCGAGGTCCTGGCCGAGGCCGGGGCGGACCTCCTGATTATCGAGATGATCGAGGATATCCGGCAGGGGTCGATGGCGGTGGAGGCGGCGTTGCAGACCGGGTTGCCGGTCTGGCTGGGGTTCAGTTGCGTCAAGAACGCGGCCGGCGAGATGATGCTCTGGGAGCAGGGGCACACCCTGCGGGAGGGGGTCGAGGCCATCGCCCAAATCGGCGGGGATGCGGCCTTCATCATGCACACCGAAACGAAAGACGCGGCCGAGGCCTTTGCCATTCTCAAGTCGCGCTGGCAGGGCCGGATCGGCGTCTACGCCCACTCCGGGGTCTTTGTGATGCCGAACTGGCTGTTCACCGATGTGATCACCCCGGAGGAATACGCCGCCGAGGCCGCGAAATGGATCGAGATGGGCGCGCAGATCGTCGGCGGCTGTTGCGGGATCGGCCCCGAGCATATCCGGAGGTTGCAGGCCCTGTCGGCCTGAACCGCCCCCATTACGTGCCGTGCCGGCCCGCGAACCGTGATGGTTGCGGGCCTTGTTGTTTCTGTGGGTTGGGCAGGTGGGAGAATCCGGTTGTCAGGCAGGACGAAACAAGGTAAGGAGGAGGAAGGACGGCAGGGTTTCGCGGCACGAACGACAAACTGGGGGAGGATGCCATGAGATACGCGTTTCGGAATCTGATTTTCGAGGGGGGCGGGGTCAAGGGGATTGCCTATGTCGGGGCCTTGGGGGTCCTCGCCGACCGGCAGATAACCGCCGGGATCGAACGCGTTGGCGGCACCTCGGCCGGGGCGATCAACGCCGTTTTGCTCGGCCTCGGCTATACCCCGCAGGAAACCCAGGATGTCCTCTGGGCGCTCGATTTCAACGACTTCAAGGACGATTCGTGGGGCGTCATCCGCGACGCCGAACGGCTGGTCGAGCAGTATGGCTGGTACAAGGGGGATTTCTTCCGCCAGTGGATCGGCAAGCTCATCGAGCAAAAGACCGGCAACAGCGAGGCCACCTTCGCCGACCTGGAGGCGATGCGGGAGCAGCGTGGCTTCAAGTCGCTGTATCTGGTGGGGACCAATCTCTCGACCTCGTTCTCGGAGGTCTTTTCGGCGGAGCATACCCCAAGGATATGTATCGCCGACGCGGCGCGGATCTCCATGTCGATCCCGTTGTTTTTCGCCGCCAAGCGGAGCATGCGCGGCGATGTCTATGTGGATGGCGGGGTGCTCGACAACTACCCGGTCAAACTCTTCGATCGCAAGAAGTATCTCGACTCGCAAAACTTCGCCGAGCCGGACTACTACCAAAAGATCAATGCCGCGATGGCTGCGGCCGCCCGGCCGGTCTCCGATTATGTCTACAACAAGGAAACCCTGGGTTTCCGCCTCGACACCAAGGAGGAGATCGCCCTCTTCCGCGACCACGCCGAGCCGCCGCACAAGAAGATAGACAACTTCATGGAATATACCCTGGCGCTGATCAACGCCATTGTCGAGGCGCAGCAGAATAGCCATTTACACAGCGACGACTGGGCGCGTACAATCTACATCGACACCCTGGGCGTGAAGACGACGGATTTCGATCTCTCCGACGACAAGAAGCGGGAGCTCGTGCAGTCCGGCAAGGAGGGCGCCCTGCGGTATTTTGACTGGTTCGACGGCGACGAGGCCAAGCCGAACCGGTAACCCGGGGCCTGCCGCAGGTCCAGGCCAACAAGGAGGGGCCGCAGATGCATCATCTTGTAATTATTCCGCTGATAGTTGCCTACACCCTGGTCGGCGCGTTCATCTTCACGGTTGGGGTCATTTGGCTGTCGCTGGTGGGGTGGATCAAGCTGGCGGATGCCGAGCAGCGGCAAAAGTTGTTTAAGTTGCTGCTCGTTGAATTGGTGGTCGGCTGCCTGGCCTTCTTCCTGAATTTCCTTGCCTTCAGTCCGGCCGCCGTTGTCAAACAGGTCGGCGATGAGGCCGTGGCCCAGCATCAGGAGCGGCTCAGGTCGCTGCTGGCGCGGATCGATACCCTGCCCATGGAAAAGGTGCGGGAGGTCGGCTCGACGCTTTCCACCAGTCTTCCCCTCCTCGATAAGGCGATCGTGCCGGAGGGGGCGACGGAGGTTATCCCCATCGAGACGGAGCCCGAGGCCGCTGGCGGCGCGGGGCAGTCCTTGCAGACCGAGGACGATGTCACGGCCGCCTGCAAGGCGGCGTTGGAGGCGGATCATACCGTTGCCAAGGAGATATTGAAGATGCAGGTTGTGCTGGGGGCGCGCAGCGTTGCCGATGTCGACGCCTGGGAAAAACTGATCGGGCCGCCGCTGTAAGAGGGATGCATGCCGGCCGATACAAGCCGGCCAACCGCCAGGGAGCCATGTCATGTCCGCTGCAATCGTTCGGGAAATTCGTATCGATCCGGTGGTGCCGACCCAGTCGGTGCTGATCTCCACCGCCCGCGGCAACCGGCCGCGCCGGGATGAACAGCCGGTTGCGCGCGACATGCGCAGCATAGTGGAGACCTGCCCCTTTTGCCGGGGCAACGAGCATCTCACCCCGCCGGTGGCGATGCAGGTGCCTGCCGCAGGCGAATGGGCGATCCGGGTGGTGAAGAACCCCTATCCGGTCCTGGCCGACGATTTTCTGCCCACCGGGCTGCCCGCCGGCATCCAGCAGGTGATCGAGGGGTACGGGCATCATGAGGTGATCATCGATCATCCCAACCACGGGATCGCCCTCCATCAGTTCACCGAGCGGCATCTGACCACCCTCTTCGGGGTGTACCGGGACCGGATGCGCTTTCTCTACGAGGCCGACCCCCGGATCAAATACATCCTGGTGTTCAAGAACTTCGGCAAGGCGGCCGGCGGCAGCATGGCCCACACTCACAGCCAGCTCATTGCCATGCCCATCGTCCCGCACAACGTGCATGACGAGGTGGAGAGCAGCCGGGAATTTTACCAGCGGCACAACGCCTGCGTGTTCTGCACCCTCATCGACGAGGCGATGACCATGACCACCACCTCCTTTGACCGCCGCGCCGGGGAAAGGAGGCAGGAATACGAAACCGGCCGCTACATCGTCGAACGGGGCGAGAGGTTTGTTGCGGTGAAGCCCTTTGCCAGCCGTTACGAGTGGGAGGTGCATATCCTGCCGGTCCGGCATCAGAGCAACTTCCTGACCACCACCGACGATGAGCTTGCCGATCTGGCCCGGGTGCTCAGCCGCACCATGACGCGGCTGAACGGGGTGGTGGGCGATGTGCAGTACAACTACTTCCTCCACACCGTGCCGCATCTCAAGAACAGTGGTGACTTCGCCGACAGCTTTCACTGGCACCTCGAAATCTGCCCGCGCACCAGCATCCCCTCCGGCTTCGAGTTGGGCTCCGGCCTGTTCGTGAACACCATCAGCCCGGAAGAGGCCGCCGACCGGCTCCGCCAGATCGTGATCCCTGAATAAGCCGGGTTCCCGGACCCTCCCCTGTTTCGCCCGCCCCGTTCTTCCCCTGCAAAAAATACCGCCTGCCCGGCAGGTGTCGCTTTTGTGACGCCGCCCGGAGACGGCAGTTTTTGTCTATCTGGTTGTTTTCTCGTTGTTTGTGTCTGTGGCGCAACTCTTGCAGTAAAAAATATCGGGCAGGGCGGACGCACGGGTGCCCGTTTTTGGCGCCGTCCTGGTGAGATGACGAGAGAAAAGGCATTGTCGTGTTTCGCGCGTTGCCGCCAAAGGAGGGATGTTGCGATGTTGTTCAAGTTCATCATGATGGCTGGGGCTATCCTGCTGTTCCTTGTCTCCGACGTACTGTTCGGCACCACCCTGCTGTCGGCCACGGTCGCCGGCGGGTTGCTGGTGACCGTGGGGCCGCTGCTGGGCGCGGTGCTCGCCTATCGGCTGCCGCCGGTCAAGGCGTTGTGGCTGGATATCATCGATATGTTCACCGAGGAGGAGGAAGCCGACGCCGCCATGATCAAGGAGATCGAGCAGGTGGCCTATATCTGGCAGGCGGATGGGTACCGGGGGCTTGAGAAGGCGACCCGGAAAATCAGCGATCCCTTGCTGCGCATCGGCGTCGGCCTGGTCGCCGATTGCTGCGAGCCTGCCGAGGTGCGTTCGATTCTTGAGCGCCAGTCCCGGCTCTATTTCGCCGGCCGGGCGGCGCAGGGGGGGATTTTCCGCTTTCTCGCCAAGCAGGCGCAGACCTTCGGAATCATTGGCACGGTGATCGGGATGATCATGGCCTTGCGCTCCATCGGCGACCCCATCGCCATCGGCAACGGCATGGCCGTTGCCTTGTTCTCCACCCTGTTCGGGCTGCTGTTGGCCAATCTCGTCTACCGGCCGCTGCACGGGAAGTTCAAGGAGCTGCTGCGCCGCGAGTACAAGAGCCAGTTGTTGATCATGGATGGTGTCAACTATTTGGCAACCGGGAAATGCTCACGCGCCATCGCCTATCGTCTGCAGCCCTTTCTCGAGGTGGAGGAGGCGCCGTTGGCCGACGGCAACGGCCTGCTGCATGGGCAGTTGCATCGCTTTGCCGCGTAAGGGGGGGTAAAAACAGCGGTATTGCCGTGAGTTGCGCGGCAACTGCCGCTTGACTCACGAAAAAGGGATGGCTAGCATGGAAGTGGAGCCGTGCCGTTTGGCACACACCTGAGCAACCCGCAGGAGGAGTCCGCCATGGCCACGAGAGAAAAAAGAACCCCGCTGACGATGTTCGCCGCCATCTCGGACGGCAGCCGTGTTTACGAAGGGATCGTGATCAACGTCTCCCGGGATGGGCTGATGATGAAGGAGATTCCGGAGAAATTCGATTTTTACGCCGAGAAGTATACGGCGGTGATCAGCCAGCAGGACAAGCACTTCAAGTTTTTCCTGGCCCCCCGTTGGTCGAAGACGACGGGGATCTTCAAGGAGATAGGTTTCAGGATCATCTCCCCCCCTCTTGAGTGGATCCGCTTTATCAACAAACTGCTGGGCGAGGAGATGGTGTTGCCTCCTTCCCATCTCCCCTGAACGCAGGGAGCCGTCGCGTTCAGCGTCGAAACTACCAGCCCCAGAGCAGGTTGCGCAGCACCCAGCCCACCAAGCCGTTCTCGTGCTCGACCTTGACCCAGCCGTCCTTGCCCTTTTCCAGGGTCTTGAACACCACGCCGTAGTTGGCCTTGCCGATCAACTTGTAGCTGGTGCCGGGGCCGCTGCGGATGTTGACCACCTTCTTCTTGACGATCAGGTGGGGGGTGCGATTGACAAGGCTCTTGTAGATCCAGCCCACGTCGCCTTCGAAATCGGAAACCTTGTACCACTTGCCCTTGCTGTCCAATACCTGGAGCGGATAGCCGTCACCCAACTCCCAGAGGATTGCCTGATCATCCCCCGGCCCGGAGCGCATGTTGACGCGGTCGCCGGCAACGCTTACCAGTTGGATGGCGTTGGCCGTGGTGGCGGAGATAAGGATCAAGACAATTCCCAGAAACAACCGTTTCACTGTTTTCCTCCTGCTGGTGTCGCCTGCGTGATTTTTGCAACGGATCAGCCGGTCTTTTCCGTCGTGGCGAGGCGTTTGCCGCGGGTGCCGGTGAGGGGCAGGCCGCAGAATTCGAGGGAGATGGCGTCAAACTTACAGGCCTGATGCATGCAGGCCAGACATGTGATGCACTCGGTGTCGTCGGGGGACTCGTTGAATTTGACCCCCATGGGGCAAACCTGATGACAGGCGTTGCAGTTGGTGCACTTGTGTTCGTCCAGGCGGAGCCGGACGGCCCGCACCTTGCCGAACAGGGCGTAGAACGCGCCCAGCGGGCAGGCCACCCGGCAAAAGGGCCTGCTTGCCATCACCGCCCAAGCTATAAATGCAGTCATGATAACAAATTTACCGAAAAAGAGAAAGCCGATGGTTTCCCGCAGGCCAGGTTGCAGGATGAGCAAGGGGATGCCGGCCTCCAGGGTGCCTGCCGGGCAGACGTATTTGCAGAACCAGGGCGCGCCGAGACCGAATTCATCCACCGCCAGCAGCGGCAGGAGGATAACGAAGAAAAGCAGGATCGCAAACTTCAGGTGGCGCAGGCCGCGCGGGATCTCGAACTTGGGCGAGGGCAGCTTGTGCAGCAGTTCCTGGAAGAAGCCGAAGGGGCAGGCCCAGCCGCAGATCATCCGCCCGAGGAGGCCGCCCATCAGCCCCATGGCGCCGACGATGTACCAGCCGAAGAAATACTGGCCGGAGGCGATGGCGAGGCGTACGCCGCCCAGCAGCTGCTGAAGGGCGCCCAGCGGGCAGCAGGTGGTGGCGGCGGGGCAGGAGTAGCAGTTGAGGCCGGGGGCGCAGAGCACCTTCAGCGGCCCCTGGTAGATGTTGCGGGTCCACGGGAAGAGCCAGTAGCCGTTCATCAGGAAACCGGCGATGACCTGCACCCATTTGCGTACAAACTCCATCAGCCGACCCCGATGCAGCTCAGGCAGATCTGCCGGGCCTGTTCGAGCACCCGGCCCGGCTCGTCGATGGCGATGCCGACCAGCAGCAGCGCCAGAAAGAAAAGGCTCAGCCAGAGCGGGGCCTTCTGGAGGGGGTGGTCGGGTTTGCGTCCCGGCTTACGTTCATTTGCCATGCGGTTATATCCTTCTGCGGTCGAATGGAAGGCGCGGCGGCGATCAGGCCAAACGGCGGTGGACCGCCGCCTGCTTGTCGCCGAGACCGATCTGTTTGTCCCGGCGGTCGTCGATGACGATCTGGGTCATCACCCGTTGCGCGCCGGCGGCAAACGGGATTTCGTGCAGCCTGGCCGCGAGTTCCAGGAGCCTCGGAATCTCGCCCTCGATGATAGTGCCCATGTCATGGAGCTGAAAGGGTATCTTCTCGGCGGCCAGCATTCGCTGCATGGCCGCGACATGGTCGCCGACGCTGGTGGTTGCGGTGCCGAGCGGCACAACGGTGATCTGGAGGAGGGCCATACGCTTCGTCCTTCTTCCCCGGTGGGCTTCGCCGTCAGTCCTGCGGCCGGGCGTCGTCGGCGAGTTCTTCGCCGAGGGCATCCGGGTCTGGGCTGTTGTAATAGATGATATTCTTCAGGTGGTAAAAGCTGTCCAGATCGATTTCGCTGAAGTGCAGGCCGACGCCGTCGTCCAGCACCCGCACCACCTCGCCGCGCATCTGCAGGGAAAGGTCGCTGGAGGTGCCGCTCAGGTGCAGCGAAAGCTCGCAGCGGTCACCCTTGGCGCGGGGGCCGGTCACCCCCATGACAAAGACCCCCTTGAGGCTCAAGTCGCGGGTTTCGCAATGCGCGAAGGTTTTGTCATGGAAACGGACGGTGATCGTGGTGTGGAACGGTACCCTGGTGTTGTGTCTTTTTTCAGCAGCCATTGTCAGTCCTCTCGTCGCGGAGGGGTTTACTCCGCGACCATGGTTAAAAAACCTTCGCGCCTCAGGAATTCAGCCACGTTCAGGAGCGGCAGGGAATCCCCGTCCAACAGCCAGGCGGTGCCGGCGATATCGCCGTTTTTCCCCTTGCGGAATTTGACCATCGCCGAAGCCTCGTCGGCGATGGCGGAGCAAAAGACCGCACCGTGCCAGTTGTCGTGGCTGAGCACCAGTACGCCGCTGGCCTGTTCATCCGGCAGTTCCGGCAGCCCCAGCCCCTGCGGGGTGATCACCGGCAGGGCCAGTTTTTTCAGTTGCCGATCCTTCATCGCTGCCAGCGGCCCGCAAAATTGACCGGCCAGTCCCTGCATCATCCGGGAAAAATCGGCGAGGCCGATCCGGCCGGTATGCAGGTAGGAGGAGAGTTTGCCCGCCTTGAGCGGCCGGATCAAGGCGATCTGTTCTTCCGGCACCAGCAGCTGCGTCGTGCCGATGACGAGCCGCCGGACCGGTGTTTCCTCGCAGGCCACCGCTTCATATTGCTTCTGGCTGCCGCCGCTGACGGGCCGCTCGGATGGGGCGACCGCCGCGTCCGGCGGCTGCTTGGTCATCTGATCCAGAATGGCGCGGAGGCGGCCCGTGGTTATGGGTTCGCCGTCCCCGGCGAGTACCACCGTCTCTTCGAGAAAACGTTGCAGGGCGATGGTGGAGCCGTCTTTTCTGCTCAGGATCAGCCGCAAGCGGCTCAATAGCTGCTCCGTCGCATAGCTTGCCTTGGTCGGTTCCGCAGGCAGGCCCGGGGGGGCCGTTTCCGTGTCCGCCGGGGCGGGCGGCGCGGCGGCCTCTTGCCTGCCATCCGTCTCGGCCGGGGGGCGCTCCCTGCTGTCCTGCACCTTTTGCTTGAGACTGTTGTAACGCTTGAAGATCCGCCGGAACAACTCCTCTTCGTGTTCTGGGTTGTAGTCGCGCTCCTCGTAGAGGCTGACGATATGGGCCATGGTTTCTTTCAGGAAATCGATGGTCGCAGGCGGCGTTTCCTCCCGTTTTTTCATGTAGACGACCACGCTCTCCGCCATGGCCAGGATGGCCAGCATCCCCTTGCGGGTGTTGAAGCGTGTCTTCAGACAGGCGAACGCGGCCTCGATGGATTCCAGCCGTCGCGGCGACAGCCGCCAGTCCTGGGCCAGAATCTCCGCCTTCAGGCGCTGGATCGATTCATCTATGGATAAAATCAACGTGTACTCTCCCAAAAGGCCGGCATCTCTTGTGCCGCAAGCCTGGCCCTTGCTTCATGTTCTGCGGGATGTCGCGGCAATGCCCTCCTGCGCGGCGCGGCCATGCAAAAGAGAGTGGAAGAGTGCAAAAGAGTACGTAAGGCTGTATAGTACATCATGCAGTTTTTTCCGTTACATTGCAACCGGACCGGGGGGCGGCCGGCAAGTTCCGGCCATCACCATACCCTCTTTTCGACCACTGATAAATAACCAAGTTGCGGGCTTCTGTCCGCAACTTTTATCACAGTTTTCACGGAACCCGCATGTTCTCTCCCCTCGCCTTTCTTGCCCTCCTCCTCGGCGCGCTGGTCGGCAGCTTCCTCAATGTGGTCATCCTGCGGCTGCCCGACGAGGACGCCTCCATCGTCCTGCCCGCGTCGCATTGCCCGCACTGCCGGACGCCGCTGCGCTGGTACGAGAATGTGCCGGTGTTCAGCTTTCTCTTTCTCGGCGGCCGTTGCCGGACCTGCCGGGCGGCCATCTCCTGGCAGTATCCGCTGGTGGAGGCGGCGATGGCCTTGCTGTCGCTGGCCCTCTTCCGCCGTTTCGGCCTGAGCCCGGCCTTCGGCATCTATTTTCTGTTCGTCGCCGCCCTGCTGGTGGTGATCTTCATCGACCTCAAGCATCAACTGATCCCGGATCGCATCTCGCTGCCCGGCATCGCCATCGGCTTTGCCGCCTCCTTTGTCAGCCCCTTTGTTTCCTGGCAGGACGCGGGGCTGGGGCTCCTCATCGGCGGCGGCATCCTCTACGGCATCGCCTTGGGCTATTACCTCCTGACCCGGCGGGTGGGGATGGGCGGCGGCGATATCAAGCTGCTGGCGATGATCGGCGCCTTCCTCGGTTGGCAATCCCTGCCGTTCGTGGTGTTCAGCAGCTCGGTGCTGGGCAGCCTCGCCGGCCTCGGGCTGATGCTCAAGCAGCGGCAGGGCGGCAAGACCATGATCCCCTACGGGCCGTTTCTGTCGGTGGGGGCGTTGTTGTATCTCTTCTTTCGGGAACAAATCCTGGAGCTGATCGTACTCTGGCTGCGTGTTGCCTAGCGCGTGTCGGCAGGAACGGGGGACGGCGTGGAAAAGGGAAGCGGACAAGCGGATGCCGGGGATGCCAGGGTGCTGGTCGTCGATGACGACCCCATGCTCAGGGGCATGCTCAACGAGCTCCTCACCGGCAACGGCTATCGGGTGACCGTGGCCGGGGACGGCCGCGAGGCGCTGGCCCTGCTTGAAGGCCAGCCTTTCGACCATCTGCTCACCGACATCAATATGCCGGAGATGGACGGGCTGGCCCTGCTGGAGGCGGTGCAGGCCCGAGGGCTGCAGGTGCCGGTGACGGTGGTTTCCGCCTACAGCGACATGGAGAACGTGGTGCGGGCCTTCAGGCTGGGGGCCAGCGATTTCATCGCCAAGCCTTTCCGCTCCGAGGAAGAGGTGCTGCTCACCCTGCAAAAGGTGGCGGCGAAGCACCGGCTGGAACGCGATAATGCCCGGCTGCGGGAAGAGCTGCGGGACCGTTATCTCTTCGGCAATATCGTCGCCAAGAGCCGGGCGATGACCGACATCTTCGCCACCATCGGCAAGATCGCCGACTACCACACCACGGTGCTGATCACCGGGGAGTCCGGCACCGGCAAGGAATTGATCACCCGCGCCATCCATTACAACAGCAATCGCAAGCACCGGCCGCTGGTCAGCATCAACTGCGGCGGCATCCCCGCCAACCTGCTCGAGAGCGAGTTGTTCGGGCATGCCAAGGGCGCCTTTACCGACGCCCATCGCGCCCGCAAGGGGTTGTTCGAGGAGGCCAACGGCGGCACCCTGTTTCTGGACGAGATCGCCGAGTTGCCGCTGGCGCTGCAGGTCAAACTGCTGCGGGCCCTGCAGGAGGAGGAGATCCGGCCCCTTGGCGACAGCCGCTCCATCAAGCTGGATGTGCGGATCATCGCCGCCACCGCCCGGAACCTCAAGGCCGAGGTGGCGGCCGGCCGCTTCCGCGAGGATCTCTACTACCGGATCAATGTCCTGCCCATCGCGGTGCCGCCGTTGCGTGAGCGCAAGGAGGATATCCCCCTGCTGGCCGCGCATTTTCTCAAGAAATACAACCGGCGGATGGGGTTGGATGTGGCGCGGATGGAGCCGGACTGCCTGCAGCGGTTGTTGGCCTACGATTGGCCGGGCAACGTCCGCGAGTTGGAAAACGTCGTCGAGCGTACCATGGCCCTTGCCGATGGCCCCACCCTGACCGTTGGTGACCTGCCGCCGGAGTTGCGCGATCCCGCCGCCGCTCCTGGCGGGGAACGTTTCCATCCGGCCGGCTATTCGATCAAGAAAAACTGCAAGACCCTGGAGCGGCGGCTCATCGTCCGGGCGCTTGCTGAAACCGGCGGCAACAAGACCAGGGCGGCGGCGCTGCTCGAAATCAGCATCCCGGCCCTGCTCTATAAGATCAAGGCATACGGGATAGGGTCGCCCGAGAAGTAACTCGGGGCGGCTGGCCGTGCCCTGACCGGGAAAAGGTTGCGCGGCGGGATGCCCGCGTGATAACGTTTCCTGTATATTGCTAAATCCCGCCGTATCCCCGTTGGCCCTTTTAAAAACGAGATTCCTTGCATGGACAACTTCGAGATCGATGACTGCAATGCCGAACGCCCGGCCCAGCTATACTCCATGGAGAAGTTGTGCGGGAGTGGCGAAAACGTTTTTGTCCAGGGCGAGGAAACCCGCGAGATGTATATCCTTCTCGATGGGCGGGTCAGTGTGACCGTGGATGGGATGGAACTGGCGGTGATCGAGGAGCAGGGCAGCTATTTCGGGGAAATGGCGAAGCTGCTCGATCTGCCCCGCACCGCGACGGTGAAGACCCTCACCCCCTGCCGGCTGCTGGTCATCCAGGAGGATGTGGTGGAGGAGTTTCTCGCCCATTCACCCAATCTTGGCTTCAAGCTCGCCAAGATCCTCGCCGCCCGCCTCAAGGAAACCACCAACGATCTGGTCGAGATGAGTCAGCTGGTTTCCATGGGGCACAAGGTTTCCGGCAAGGTGTATGCAAAGCTGCGGGAGTACAAGGAGCAGTCGTCGGGGGTTAAGCGGGTTTACGGCGAGGTCCACAAGGCGTTACGCCAGTACGGGGAGAAATCCAAAAAGGCCGTGGTCAGCGTTACCCGGAAAGGCACCCCCGCAGAACCGGCGGCAAAGGACCGGCAGAGTACCTATACCGAGAAATACAGTTGTTTCTTTCATCCCCCGGCGCAGGTCATCAATTGCCATTCCCTGAAGTTCAAAACCCAGATCGTCCATCCCAACGCTTTTGATGTCATGGTCTATAAGGCGGCGGTGCCGGAGCAGGATTATTGCAACTATATGCTCATCGAGGTGCAGATCTGTCCCGAATGCTATTTCGCCACCAACTATTTCAAACATTTTTACCCGGTGGGCACCGAAGGGGTCATGCCCAGGGAGTTCAAGAACCGGATCATCGCCCAGGTGCAGGCCCAGAAAGCGGAGCGGGAGGCAATCTTCAAGAAGATGAGCGGTGCGCCTGCGGACAGCCTGCTCCGGACCCACGAGGATGCCATTCTGGCCTTTGAACTGGCGGCAGCCTCATACAAGGCCATCGCCATGGCCCATAAGGAGCCCCACGGGATGTCGCTCTACCGGGTAGGCAATTTTTATCTGAAAGCCGCCCATCTCTGCTCCGAGCTTGGCGATCTGGTGCGGGAAGAGGACTATTTGCAGCTGGCCATCGGCTATCTGGAAAAATCCTATGCGACCCTCTCCGGCCCCTGCCTGTACCGGGTTTCGCTGCAGATTCTCGCCCTCTATATCTATTTCGAGGATTTTCAACATGCTGCCCAGTATCTGCAAGCGATGAACAAAATCTCCGCGACTACCGTCGTCAACGAGCAGCAGATGAAGGTGTTGATGAAGTACCTGGATATGATCAGGGATTACTGGCAGGACCGGGAAAATCGTACCCGTTCCAATCTGACTCGCTCCATGCTCTAGTCCGAGCCGTTTTCAGAGCAGCGGCGAGATCCCTTTCCACAATGCGGAGAACTGCTCGCGGAGCAGCTTGCTGTCGCCGCCGCTCTTCCCCGCCTGTTCGATGGCGCGGGCCAATTGCGCCCACTCGGTAAAGCCCAGGTTGGCGAGAAGTCCCACCAGGCCATGCACGGCCATGATTACCTCTTCCATATTGTTGTCGTTCAGCCCTTGCTCCGCCGCGGTCATCTGTTCGGCAATCTGCGCGTGTGAGGCTTGCAGCAGGATGTCGATCTTTTCCGGTGCGAGATGATAGGCGTCGTGCAGGTGTGCGCGGGCGGCCTCTTCGGTGGCGGGGGGCATGCCCTTATCCTTGCCGGCTGCATTTTTTTCAGCCGTGTTGTTGGCGGCCGTTTTCGAGTGCATCACCTTCGCGTGTTTTTCGATGACCGCAAAGATGTCTTCAGGCTGGAACGGCTTGGTGATATAGCCGTCCATGCCGGCCGCCAGGCACCGTTCGCGGTCGCCGACCATGGCATGCGCGGTCATCGCCAGCACCGGAAGCCGACCGCCGGCAAGTCTTTCCTTGAGCCGGGCGGCGAGCGTGGGCGGGCAATCGACCACCTCCACCGCCTCTCCCCCCTCGCATTGCCGGATGATGGCGGTGGCGGTCAACCCGTCCATGCGCGGCATCTGCACATCCATCAGCACCAGATCGAAGGCCTCTCCGGCCAGTGCTTCCAGCGCCTCGATGCCGTTGCCCACCGCGACGACGGCGTGGCCCGCCTCCTCGAGGAGGATCTGGGCCAGTTCGCGGTTGACCGGGGTGTCCTCCACCACCAGCAGCCGCAGCGGGTTGCGGCTCATCCGTTCTTCCTTGGCCGTGGTCAAGGCGCGGTGGCGGTCGGCGTGGCAGCCCTTGCCGGCGAGGATCGACTGCACCGCCTCGGCCAAGGCCTTCCGCGCGACCGGCCTGGCGACGCAGAAGTCGATGCCGCGGCGGGTGCAGTCGCCGCAAACGATCTTGTCGTTGGTCGCCAGCACCGCGATGACCGCCGGCTGTTTTGCCAGTTTGTCCGTCATTGCCGCCAGCAGTTTGAGGTCGGCGTCATTACTGGCGGCGCGGTTGATGATCAGGAGCCGGAATGGACGGCCTTCCTGCTCGGCGCGGAGCAGTTCCGCCAGCGCGGTGTCTTCGTCGTCGGCGGTGATGGCCGGGAAGCGCCATGCGGTGAAGGTTTCGTGCAGAACGCGGCGGCCCAGGGGGTGATTGTCCACGATCAGGACCGGCGAGGTCTGGGGTTCCGGGTCCTGGAAGAGCATCGGCTGTGCGGGGGCCGTGTCCAACAGGAAGGATATCTCGAAGAGAAAGGTGCTGCCCTGGGTCGCGGGTTCGGGGTCGACAAGGCGGATCTGGCCGCCCATCAGCTCGACCAGTCGTTTGCAGATGGCGAGCCCCAGGCCGGTGCCGCTGTAGTCGCGGGAAACGCTGTTGTCCACCTGGGTGAAGCGTTCAAAGATGGTTTCCCGCTGCGCCTGGGCAATGCCGATGCCGGTATCGGTGACCAGAAAGCGCAGGGTGACCCCGGTGTCGGTTGCCGCCGCCGGTTCGATGGTGACGGCGACATGACCCGTTTCGGTGAACTTGATGGCGTTGCCGACCAGATTGAGCAGGATTTGTCGCAGGCGCAGCGGATCGCCGATCAGGGCGGTGGGTACCGTCGCCGGCAGGATACAGAACAGCTCCAGACCCTTTTCGTGGGCCTTGGCGGCCAGGGTCTGGACCGTTGATTCCACGGTTTTCCTGAGATCAAAACTGGCCGCCTCGATGGCCAGCTGGCCCGCTTCCATCTTGGAGAAATCCAGGATGTCGTTGAGCAGCCCGAGCAGGGCGTTGGCGGAATCCTGCACCGTTTTCAGGTAGTATCGCTGCTGCTGGTTGAGCGGGGTCTTCAGCGCCTGCTGGTTCATGCCGATGATGGCGTTCATCGGCGTACGGATCTCGTGACTCATGTTGGCCAGGAACACCCCCTTGGTGTGGTTGGCCTCCTCCGCTTCTTCCTTGGCACGGGTAAGCTCTTTCTGCATGCGCAGCATGGCGAGATAACCACCGATCATTTCCGCCGTCATCCAGAGGAAGCGGACGTCTTCCTTTTGCCATTCGCGGTCGTGCTGAGTGTCGTCAAAGCCGATGAAGCCGGTCCACCGCCCCCGGACCGAGATCGGCAGCACAAGAATGGAGCGGATTCCTTGAGCGGCGAGCAGTGCCTGCTCCTGTTGTGGGAACGAGTTGATCAGGCCGTTGATCATGTTGCCGCGGGACAACTCCTCCTGCCAGCGGAGAAAGCCGTGGCGGTAAGGAAGATGCTGCAGCGCCGGGTTGTCAATTTCCGCGGACACCCCTTCCGCGCAGGCCTCGAAGGTCTGACGCATGCAAAGGCCATCCTGCGGGTCGTCAAAATTTTCAAAGAAGTAAACCCGGCTGGCTTCAGAGGCTTTCAGCAGATGGTGCAGGCACTGTTCGAGAGCGTCATGGACGGTCAGGTTGCCACTGAGCAGGATGTGTGAGCAGGCGGTAAGCCCCTCCTCGTGACGCAGTTTAACGGCGAGGGTATCGGTGACCTTTTTCTTGTCGGTGATGTCCTGGACGGTGCCGACCATCTTTCGGGGAACGGCGGCGGCATCGTAAAATACCTCTGCCCGTTCCTGGACCACCCGGATCGCGCCAGTGGGCAGAACGATACGGTGTTCGATGTCATGGCGAACCTTGTCGGCGATCGCGGCCTGATGTGAGCGGTCGACTGCGGCGCGGTCGTCAGGGTGGACAGCGGCCAGAAACGCCTCGTAGGTGGCCCCGAATTCCTGAGGGGTGAGGCCGAAGATGCGATAGATTTCATCGGACCAGGTCAGGGTGTCAGAGTCGATGTGGTAGGTCCAGCTGCCCAGCTTGGCGATGCGTTGTGCCGCTTTGAGATTCTCTTCGCTTTGTTTGAGGTCCCGGTAGAGGAGATTGAAAGGGTTGGTCAGACAGGTTTCAACGATTGCCTTGTAGATCAGGTAGAAGGAGACGATTTTGAAGTAATGGCCGATCAGATTGGAAAAGCCGTAATTGCTGATGTAGAAGGTGAAGGCGATCTCCGAGACGATGGTGCAGAAGAGCGCCCAGGAGAGAAATCGGTAGACCGTAGGCGCGAATTTCTCCCGGTTTCTGTTGAGCAGGAAGATATTGAGCAAAAGAATGGCGGAGATGATGTATTCGCTGACCTTTTTGAAGGGGGTCAGGCCGTGTCCCTCGACAAAGCATTCGGGAAAGATCTTCCAGACGAAGATGGAGCCGATCAGAAGGGCGCAGACGATGAAAAAGGCCCAGAAGAGGAAAGAGGGGTCGAATTTTCGCCGGTTGCCAAGAAAGAGGAAGGCGGCGAGGAGGCTCAGGCTTTCCAGGTAGCGGGCGGCAATCCACAGCTGATTGGCGTAGTAGTCGTAGTCGGTGAAGATCGGCATGCCCTTGTACGCCAAGGTGTGGAGCAGATCCATGCCGCCGATGAAGAGGTAGGCGATGCCGATAAAGGTGATGTACTGATTGGGCAGGTGTCGCCTGGAATTCCAGGCGATCAGGAACAGGGCGAAGGCCACGGCAATGCTGAAGATTTCCGAAAAGGAGTGGAAGAGCAGATAGTCGTAGAGGCTGGTGAGGTACAAGCCGACGATAATGGCTGTAACTCCTGCGCCGGACAATAATTTTTTGGACAGCTGGATCACTTCGACGGTTCCTGTGGCGGTTATTCTTCAAGCAGGGGTAAAGGAGATTCGGGACGGGGCGGCGTTAACAAATACCGGTTACTGGTCGGATTTCAATGCAGTTCACGAGTTATTACGCGGCGGTGGTAGGTGGAGCGCCGGCATCGTTTCCCCCACGGAAGCGCTGCCACCCCATCAGTGCTGCCCCCCCAGGCAGCCTCGGCCACGTAGCTCGATGTAAATAGGTATTATAGTAAATTTATCAGTACGAAAGTAACCGGATTTGCGAGAGGTGGGAATGGGGGGAACTACCTATTTTAGGAAAACATACCAAATTATCCGCTACAACAGGCCTTCCTTCTTGAGATGCACCTGCAACACCGAGATGGCGGCCGGGGTTATCCCCGAGATCCGGGAGGCCTGCCCCAGCGACAGCGGCCGCACCCTGGCGAGTTTTTCCACCGCCTCGTTGGAGAGCCCGGCCAGCCCCTTGTACACCATATCCTCGGGCAGCCGCACCTCCTCCAGCCTTTTGAACCGCTCCACCTGCTCAAGCTGGCGGCGGATGTAGCCCTCGTACTTCACCTCCAGCCGCACCGGCTCCCGCACGGCCTCTGTGATGGCGATCTCGGCGCCCAGCACCGCGGCGAGATCGTCAAAATCGATCTCCGGCCGTCGCAACAGATCGGCAAGGGAGGCGGGCTGTTTGAGCTCGGTGCTGCCCAGGGCGAGCAGCCGCTCGTTGATCTCGGCGGTGGGGGTGAGGATGGTGCGGTTGAGCAGGCCCATCCCTTCGTTGATGCCGCGGAGCTTCTCCTCGAAGGCGGCAAAGGTGGCATCGTCCACCAGCCCGATCTGCCGGCCGATACCGCGCAGCCGCTGGTCGGCGTTGTCTTCCCGCAAAAGCAGCCGGTATTCGGCCCGGGAGGTGAAGAGGCGGTAAGGTTCCTTGGTGCCGCGGGTGACCAGGTCGTCGATCAGGACGCCGATGTAGGCCTGGGAGCGGTCGAGGATCAGCGGCTCTTCGCCCCGGCCGTGCTTCATCGCGTTGATGCCGGCGATCAGCCCCTGCGCCGCCGCCTCCTCGTAACCGGAGGTACCGTTGATCTGGCCGGCCAGATAGAGGCCGCCAATCCGTTTGGTTTCAAGTGAGGGCTTCAGTTCCAGAGGATCGACGTAGTCGTACTCGATGGCGTAGCCGGGCCGGATCACCTTGGCGTTTTCAAGCCCCTTGATGCTGCGGATCATCGCCAGCTGCACGTCCATCGGCAGGCTGGTCGGCACCCCGTTGGGATAGACCTCGACGGTGTCGAGTCCCTCCGGCTCCAGGAAGATCTGGTGCCGTTCCTTGTCCGGGAAGCGCATCACCTTGTCCTCGATGGAGGGGCAGTAGCGGGCGCCGACCCCCTCGATGATCCCGGTGTACATGGGCGAGCGGTCGGTGCCGGCGCGGATGATGGCGTGGGTTTCCGGGTTGGTGTAGGTGATGTGGCAGGGCAGTTGCGGCAGCGCGGGCTTGCCGGTGCTGCTGAAGGAAAAGAGGCTGGCCGGCTCGTCGCTGGTCTGGGCCTCGAGTTCCGAGTAATCGATGCTGCGGCTGTCCAGGCGCGGGGTGGTGCCGGTCTTCATCCGGCCCATGGTAAAGCCCAGTTCGCGGAGATGCTCGGGGAGTTGCAGCGACGGCGCGTCGCCCATCCGGCCGGCCGGGAAGGATTTGAGGCCGATGTGGATGAGGCCGTTCAGGAAGGTGCCGGTGGCGATGACCACCGCCCGGGTGTGCAACACCTCGGCCAGCGAGCTGACCACGCCGGTGACCTCGCCGTTCTCCACCAGCAGCCGGTCGATGACGGTCTGGAGGATGTCGAGGTTTGGCTGCCCCTCAACCACCTCCTTCATCCGCAGCCGGTAGCGGAGGCGGTCGGCCTGGGCGCGTGACGACCAGACCGCCGGACCCTTGCTGGTATTGAGGCGGCGGAACTGGATGCCGGTGGCGTCGATGTTCTTGGCCATCTCGCCGCCCAGGGCGTCAATCTCTTTGACAAGGTGACCCTTGGCCAGGCCGCCGATGGCCGGGTTGCAGGACATGGCGCCGATGGTGTCGACGTTGATCACGCAGAGGGCGGTTTTGCAGCCCATCCGGGCCGCGGCCAGGGCGGCCTCGCAACCGGCGTGGCCTGCGCCCACCACCACCACGTCATATCGGTTTTCGGTGTTGTTCATGGCTATCTATTCCTGCCGCGGCTGGGCTCACGCCGCGGCCTTTGGTTCATGCGATCGTAATGTCCAGCGCCAGACCGGCTTTCTGGCCATGTGCCAGAAGTCCGGGGTCAGCAGCACCGCCACCGTGTAGAGCTCCAGGCGGCCGGCCAGCATGCAGAAGCTCAGGATGATCTTGGCCAGGGGCGGCAGATGGCCGAAGTTCTGCGCCGGGCCGACCAGGTGGAGGCCGGGGCCGATGTTGTTCAAGGTGGCGACCACCGCCGTGGTGCCGGTGACCAGGTCAACCCCCAGGCCGGTGACCACTAGGCTGGCGAAGAGAAAGAAGCCGAGGTAGAGGGCAAAGAAGCCGAGGATGGAGATCATCACCTCCTGCGGCACCTTGACATGCCCCATCTTGATCACCCCCACCGCCCGGGGATGGACCAGGGAGCGGAGCTGCAGGCGGGCGTACTTGAAGAAGAGCAGAAAGCGCACCACCTTGATGCCGCCGCCGGTGGAGCCGGCGCAGCCGCCGACAAACATCAGCGACACCAGCAGCACCTTGCAGACCGCCGGCCACTGGTCGAAGTCGGCGGTGCCGAAGCCGGTGGTGGTCATGACCGTGTAGACATTGAAGAGGGCGGTGCGCAGATTCTCGCCGAGGTTGGTGTAGGTCTGGTAATACCAGTTGGCAACCATCAGGATCAGCACCGAGGCCCCGCTCAAGATGACGTAGAGGCGGAATTCCTCGTTCTGCCAGTAGGCTGCGAAGCGGCCGCGGAGGCCATGGTAATGGAGGGTGAAGTTCACCCCGGCGAGGAACATGAAGACGATGAGCACCGACTCGATATAGACGGACTGGAAATGGTTGATGCTGGTGCTGTGGGTGGAAAAGCCGCCGGTGGCCAGGGTGGCGAAGGAGTGGCAGACGGCGTCGAAGAAGGTCATGCCGCCCAGCATCAGGAGCAGGGTTTCGACGATGGTGAAGAGGAAGTAGGCGCTCCAGAGGATGCGGGCGGTGTCCTGGATGCGGGGGGCGAGGCGGTCCTTGGTGGGGCCGGGCATCTCTGCCTGAAAGAGCTGCATGCCGCCGATGCCGAGGAGCGGCAGCACCGCCAGCGAGAGGACGATGATCCCCATCCCGCCCATCCAGTGGGTCATCGCCCGCCAGAAGAGCACGCTTTGCGGCAGCACCTCCACCTGGGTGAGGATGGTGGAGCCGGTGGTGGTGAACCCGGACATCGATTCGAAGTAGCAGTCGATGAAGGAGGGCATCTCGCCGCAGAAGTAGTAGGGCAGCGCGCCGATGAAGGCGAAGAGCGCCCAGCTCAAGACCACCACCGCGAAGCCGTCGCGGTAGCCCAGTTCCTGCTCCGGCAGGAACAGCGCGACCATCGTACCGCCCAGGGTGGCCCCGCAGGCGGCGCAGAGCAGGAACATCGATACCATGCCGTCGTCGAAGTAGAGGCTGAACGGGATCGGGGTCAACAGCGTCAGCGACAGGACGATGAGCAGTTTGCCAAGGATGTTGAGGACGCCACCGGTGCGCATTGTTATTCGTACCCTTTGAAAATCGTCTGATTACGGTCCGGCCGGGCAGAGGGGCAGGCAAGCCAGGGCCCCCGGACCGGCATGGTTTCAGGCAAAGGTCGCCTCGATCACCTGCTGCGCCTCCTTGGTGAAGAAGACCACCAGCGAGTCGTCGGCCTCCACCGTGGTTTCGCCGGAGGGGATGATCACCTCGCTGCCCCGGACAATGGCGCCGACGATGGAGCCGCGCGGGAAATAGAGAGATTTGATCGGCATTCCCCGGAATTTTTCGCTGTCCGGCACCTTCAGTTCCACCACCTCGGCGTCGCTGCCCAGCAGGGTCGCCACCGAGACGATGGAACCGCCGCCGCGGACAAAGCGCAGGATCATGTTGGCCGCCACCAGGCGCGGGCTCAAGGCTACGTCGATGCCGAGCTTGCCGAGCATCGGGATGAAATCGGGCCGGGTGATATGGGTGATGCATTTTTTGGCCCCGTGGTGCTTGGCGAGCAGGCTGGAGAGGATGTTGGAGGTGTCGCTGTTGGTGACCGAGATCACCAGGTCGGCCTGATCGATGCCCTCGTCAAGGAGATCGTGGGATTCAAGGCCGTCGAAGTTGAGCACCACCGTATCGTCGAGCAACTCGGTTACCGTTTTGCAACGGCGGGGGTCCTTCTCCACCAGCCGCACGTCGATGCCCTTTTCCTCAAGCTGCCGCGCCACCTTGCAGCCGATGCTGCCGCCGCCGATGACGAAGGCTCGGTTCGGGGCCTTGCTGGTGCAGTTGAAGAGGAACGGCTCCACGGCGGTGATGTCGTTTTTTCGCACCACGATATAGATCTTGTCGCCCACCTCGACCTTGTCGTTGCCGCGCGGGATGATGGTGGTGGCGCCACGGGTGATGGCGGCGATGACGAAGCGCAGGCCGCTTTCTGCGGTTTTGAGCTGCTCCAGCGGAACACCGATGCAAGGGTTGCACTCCTGCACCACGTAGCCCAGCAGCACCACATGCCCACCGGCGAACTCCGCTACCTCGAAGGCCTCGGAGAAGATCGCCAGCCGGACGATCTCGTCGGCCATGGCGTGATCGGGGCTGATCAAGAGGTCGATGCCCAGCGCCTTCTCGCTTAAGGCCGAATCCTTGCTGTAGAAATCCTCGTTGCGGACCCGGGCGATCCGGGTCTTGACGTTGTACTGCTTGGAGATGATGCAGGCGACCAGGTTGACCTCGTCGCTGTCGGTAACGGCGATGAAGAGGTCGGTTTTGTCAATGCCCGCCTCCTCGAGGATTCTGGTCGAGGCACCGCTGCCCTGCACCGGCAGGATGTTCAGTTCGCGCTCC
>Ga0224510_10000830_pt1 | contig 21812 bp, 17 predicted proteins | sample SF_May12_sed_USG_FD_170161 | JGI IMG/M metagenome (GOLD analysis project Ga0224510, IMG submission 170161) | Sediment microbial communities from San Francisco Bay, California, United States - SF_May12_sed_USGS_4_1 | ecosystem: Environmental > Aquatic > Marine > Sediment | place: USA: California... | reverse complement strand
GCACCGAGAGCTTGTCGGCGTTGCCCTTGTTCACGAACATCGTGCGGATCAGGTTGCGCGCGACCGGGCCGGTCACGAGCGTGGCGAAGTACTTGGACTCGACCTCGAGGCCCTTCTCGAGCGGCAGCAGCGTGCCTTCGAAGACGCACGAGAGGATCGCAGCCGGCGCCGGGTAGTTGTGCAGCGTCTTCCTGGCGACGAGCGCCGTGGCGCCCATGAAGGTCTGCGTCGCGCCGGCGCTGGCGAACGCCACGCCGCCCGGCACGCGATAACCCTTCTGGTCCCACGGCTGCACCGCCACGGGCGAACCCATGAGCCAGCGTTTCGCCGCGGCGAGCAGGTCGCCCGCCGGCACGACTTCGTGCACCAGCCCGAGCTTCTTCGCTTCCGCGGCCGGAATGTTGCCGCCTTCCAGCAGGTAAGGCAGCGACTGCGCCACGCCGATGAGTCGCGGCATGCGCTGCGTGCCGCCGCCACCCGGCAGCAGGCCCACCTTCACTTCGGGCAGCCCGACGAATGCCTTCGGGTCATCTGCGATCACGCGGTAGTGGCACGCGAGGCACAGCTCGAAACCGCCGCCGAGCGCGAGGCCGTTGATGGCCGCGACGAACGGCTTGCCGCAGGTCTCGATGCGGCGCAGCAGGCGACCGAGACCGGTGAAGTTCTCGTACACCTGCACCGGCGTGAGCTGCGGGCCGAAGCTGCGCAGGAATTCGGTGAGGTCGTAGCCCGCAAGGAAGCTGGGCTTGCCCGACGTGATGATCGCGCCGCGGATGCCGGCGTCGGCCACGACCCGGTCGACGATGGCCGCAAGCTCGGTCTCGACCTCGGGGCCCAGCACGTTCATCGAACGTTCCGGGCTGTCCATGGTGATCAGTGCGATGCCGTCGGCGTCGACGGCCAGGGTGAAGTGCTTAGGCATGCTGCTGGTTCCTGGTCGGTCGGCGCGTCAGACGCGCTCGATGATGGTGGCCGTGCCCATCCCCGCGCCCACGCAGAGCGTGATCAGCGCGGTGTTGAGGTCGCGGCGCTCGAGTTCGTCGAGGACGATGCCCGCGATGATCGCGCCGGTGGCGCCGAGCGGGTGACCCATGGCGATGGCGCCACCGTTGACGTTCACTTTCTCGTGCGGCACATCCATCGCGCGCATGAAGCGCAGCACGACGGCGGCGAACGCCTCGTTGACCTCGAACAGGTCGATGTCCCTGACCGTCATGCCGGCGCGCTTGAGCAGCTTCTGCGTCACGAGCGCGGGGCCGGTCAGCATGATCGCGGGTTCGCTGCCGATCGACGTGAACGCGCGGATGCGCGCGCGCGGCTTCAGGCCGGCCTTGCCGCCGAAGCGCTTGTTGCCGATCAGCACGCCCGCGGCGCCGTCGACGATGCCGCTCGAGTTGGCGGCCGTGTGCACGTGGTTGATCGCATCGACTTGCGGGTACTTCATCTGCGCGACGGCATCGAAGCCCGCCTGCTCACCCATCGTCGCGAACGCGGGCTTGAGCGCTGCCAGGCTCTGCAGCGTGGTGTCGGGACGCAGGTGTTCGTCGCGGTCGAGCATGACGCGACCGAGGATGTCCCGGACCGGCAGGATCGACCTGGCGAAGCGCCCTTCAGCCCAGGCGGCGGCGGCGCGGCGCTGGCTCTCGACCGCGTAACCGTCGACGGTTTCGCGCGTGTAGCCATCGAGCGTCGCGATGAGATCCGCGCCCACGCCCTGTGGCACGAAGTACGTGTTGTAGGCGACGGCCGGGTCCGCGACCCAGGCGCCCCCGTCGCTGCCGATCGGCACGCGCGACATCGATTCGACGCCGCCCGCAACCACCGCCTGCGACTGGCCGGACATGACCTGTGCCGCGGCGTTGTTGATGGCCTCGAGGCCCGAGGCACAGAAGCGGTTCAGCTGCTGGCCCGGCACGGACTCGGAGTAGCCGGCGACCAGCGCCGCCACACGCGCAATATCGGCGCCCTGCTCGCCGATCGGCGATACGCAGCCGAGCACGACGTCGTCGAGCAAGGCCGTGTCGAGGCTGTTGCGATCGCGTACGGCCTGCAGCGTCTGTGCCGCGAGCTGCATCGGGGTGATGCTGTGGAGCGAGCCGTCGGGCTTGCCGCGGCCCCGCGGCGTGCGGACGTGGTCAAAGATGAAGGCGTCAGCCATGCGTGTGACTCCGGTCGGGCCGCGCGGGCGAGCACGCTCCGCGTGGCGGTTCTTCGAAACCTGCGGGTTGGGACGGGCCCGTGGCCGGGGCCCGACCGGCATCATAAAGGACTGGTCGGCAGAACGTCAGCTTGGCCGCAACCGCGCGCTAGGCCAGGCCGCCGGCTGCGCGCAGTTGCGCGATTTCCGCTGCGGAGAATCCCGCTTCCGCCAGGACCTCGCTGCTGTCGGCGCCCGCGCGATGGGGTGCCTGGACCGGCGCTGCCGCGGTACGACTGAACCGCGGTGCGGGCGCGTGCTGCTCGACGCCGTTCACCGTGATGAAGCTGCCGCGCGCAACGTTGTGCGGATGCTGCGCCGCCTCGCCGAGACTGAGTACGGGAGCGACGCAGGCGTCGGTGCCCTCGAAGATGGCGGCCCATTCGTCGCGCGTCTTCGTCCGCACCGCCGCCGCGATGGCGGCTTCCGCTGCAGGCCAGTGCCTGCTGTCCGCCGGGTATCCCGCCGCGAGGAACTTCCGGTCGAGCCCGAGCTTCTCGATCAGCAGCGCGTAGAACTGCGGCTCGATCGAGCCAACGGCGAGGTACTTGCCATCGCTGGTCTCGAACGTGCCGTAGTAAGGCGCGCCGCCCGCGAGCATCAGCTCGCCGGTCTCGTCGCGGAACCCCGGGTCGGCCGCGCGCTGCGAGAAACACATGCAGAGCAGCGCAATGGCGCCGTCGGTCATCGCGGCATCGACCACCTGGCCCTGGCCGGACCGCGCAGCTTCGAGCAGCGCCGCCAGCAGGCCGGCGAGCAGCATCATGCCGCCGCCGCCAAAGTCCGCGACGAGGTTCAGCGGTGGCACCGGCTTGCGACCGCGTTCGCCGATCAGGTGCAGCGCCCCGGTGAGCGCGAGGTAATTGATGTCGTGCCCCGCCGAATGCGCGAGCGGTCCGGACTGGCCCCAGCCCGTCATGCGCCCGTAGACGAGCTTCGGATTGCGCGCGAGACAGACGCCCGGTCCGACGCCGAGGCGCTCGGCCACGCCCGGCCGGAAGCCCTCGATCAATGCGTCCGCGCCGTCGATGAGCCGCAGCAGCGCGGCGATGGCCGCCGGACTCTTCAGATTGAGCGCGATCGACCGCCGGTTGCGCAGCAGGGTATCGACAGGATCGGGTTCTGCGGGTGGCGCGGAGGCACGGTCGACGCGGATGACCGTCGCCCCCATGTCGGCCAGCATCATGGCGCAGAATGGCGCCGGGCCCAGCCCCGCGAGTTCGATGACCCGGATTCCCTGCAGCGGTCCCATGCGTTCCTGCCTCACGGTGTGTGTCGAGCGAACACCTTCCTATCATCGACGCGCCGGCGAGGGAAGCAGGGAATCAGCCACCCCGGTGCAATGCGGCCGGTTCGCATCGGGCGGTCCGCGTTGGATCGGCCAGTCTCGTCCACGTATCCTGCGCGGGCTTTTCGCACATTGCCGGGTGAGATCGATGCTGCCCCTGCTGCAAGGAATCCGCGTCCTCGACTTCACGACGATCGTGCTGGGCCCCTATGCGACGCAGACACTGGGCGATCTCGGGGCGGACGTCATCAAGATCGAACCGCTGCAGGGCGACCTCTTCCGCACCGTGCGGCCGGGCCGCTCGCGCTCGATGGGGGCAGGCTTCCTGGGCTTCAACCGCAACAAGCGTTCGCTCGCGATCGACCTGAAGCGGCCGGAGTCGCGGGCGGTGCTGGAGCGACTCGTCGCTGGCGCCGATGCCGTGGTGCACAACATGCGGCCGAAGGCAGCAGAACCGCTGGGCCTGGCCTACGAACGGCTGGCGCGGATCAAGCCCGACCTCGTCTACGCTTTCGCGGCTGGCTACGACCAGAGCGGCCCCAGCGCCAACGAGCCCGCGTACGACGACATCATCCAGGCCGCCTCGGGTGTCGCCGCCTTGAACGCGAATGCCCAGGGCGAACCGCGCTACCTCGCGACGATCCTCTGCGACAAGGTCGGTGGCCTGCACCTTGCGATCGCGGTGGCAACGGGCCTCGCGCACCGCGCCCGCACGGGCAAAGGCTGCTGCATCGAAGCGCCCATGTTCGAAAGCACCGTCGCGTTCCTGATGTCGGAGCAACTGGGCGGTGCAACCTTCGTCCCCGCGCTCGGGCCGACGGGCTACGACCGGCTGGCAGCGCCCAATCGCAAGCCGTACCGCACGCAGGACGGCTTCATGGCGATCCTGCCGTACAACGGCACGCACTGGACGGCGTTCTTCGAGATCATCGGGCGCGCGGAATTCGCGCATTCCCCGCAGGTGCAGGACCCGGTGCTGCGCAGCCAGAGCGTGGATTCGCTGTACGCGATCATTGCCGAGGTCGCGCCCTCGCGGACGACCGCACAATGGCTCGAATCCCTGCGCGCCGCGGACATTCCCTGCGCGCGCGTGACCTCGGTCGGTGAACTGCTGCAGGACCCGCACCTGCTGGCGACGGGATTCTTCCACGAATACGATCATCCGACCGAAGGCCGCCTGCGCGCGCCGCGTGCGCCGTTCCGCTGGCATGGCGGGACGGAATCTGCGGATCGGCACGCGCCTCGCCCGGGTGCCGACGGTCGCACGGTGCTGGCGGAGGCCGGATTCGAAGGTGCGGAGATCGACCGGCTCGAGGCTGACGGCGTCATCCACGTCGATGACGCAACGGCGGGCTGATCACCACTCGTTGTTGTAGCGACTCTGTTTGAACCGCGTGCCGGGTGCCGGCGGTTGCTCCGGCGGGCCCGCGAAACATTGCGCACGTTCCAGCCATTGCCGCGCGACAGCGCCCGTCACCGCAAGATTCGTGTCGCCCAGGTTGCGCGTTTGCGCGACCACGCGACAGAACTCCACCGCGCTGCCGGCCACGCATTCCGCCGTCGACGGCTCGTTCCACTCCCACAACGCGCCGGACGGACTGACCAGACGCACGTATGGCTGCACCGCGGGCACTTCAAGGCGGTTGACCCTGAAGGTCCAGCCGAAGGTGTTGACGCCCATCACGGCGATGTTGCGCAGCCGGTCGTGCTCGACGCGATCGCTGCCGAGCGCGTCGAAGATCGCCTGCCCATGCGCCCAGGTTTCCATCTGCCGGGCACTCATGAACGACCGCGCGCTCATGTCGGGGCCGGCCCAGGCCAGGCGCCGGCCCGGCTCGAAGGCGGCGTAGATTGCTGCAAGCCGCTGGTATTGGCCACGCCAGCGCTCGAGCAGGTCGGAGCCCGCGCACCCGTCGAGCCATCGTCTCGAGTAGTCGATCAGCGGGACGCCGCTGGCACCCGCCCGGGATATGTCGCGGAACAGCGCCTGGACTTCGTCGCGACTGCGCGCAGCGATCTCCGCGGCGTGGTCGAAGAAGCAGAGGTGGCCGAGAACGTCGTCGAACGTCCAGCCCTTGAATTGCGTCGGCTCGGCCCAGGCTTCAGCCGGCGCATTCCCGAGCGCCGAATACAGTACGTCGCATTCGTCGCGGAAGTCGAGCGCCTGGGCCAGACCGGCGATGCTGTCGGCACTCATCGTCGTTCACCTCGCAACCGGAAGACAGAGCCAGGCGGAGGCCCGGAGCAGGGAACCTCCACCCGGACTCTGCGTGCCTTTCCCGAGGCTGGCGGGAAAGGCGGTCGTCCTCAGTCGGCCTGCCGGCGCAGGAACGCCGGAATGTCGATGAACGATTCGTCGCCGTGGTCGTGGCTCAGGCCGTCGCCAACCGCGCGCGCACGCTCGCGCAGGCGCGGCGGCGTGTCATAGGCCGAGTAGTCGCCCACGCCGAGCGGCGCACGACGGCGGTCGGCACGGCCGACGCCCTGGACCATCGTCGGCTGCGGCACGGCCTTGGCCACGGCGCGACCGATGCCGGTCGCGACGACGGTGACGCGGATCTGGTCCGTCATTTCCGGATCGATCACGTAACCGACGACGACCGTCGCGTCGTCCGAGGCGAACTGCTTCACGGTCTCGCCGACGAGGTGGAACTCGCTCGTGCGCAGGTCCATGCCGGCCGTGACGTTGATCAGCAGGCCGTGGGCGCCCGACAGGTTCACGTCTTCCAGCAGCGGACTCGAGATCGCGGCCTCCGCGGCGGCGCGCGCACGGTTCTCGCCGCTCGCCTGGCCGGATCCCATCATCGCCATGCCGGTCTCGGCCATGACGGTGCGGACGTCGGCGAAGTCGACGTTGATCATGCCGGGACGCGTGATCAGTTCCGCGATGCCCTGCACGGCGCCCTGCAGCACCTGGTTCGCCGTCTTGAAGGCGTCGAGCAGCGTCATGTCGCCGCCGAGCACCGTCAGCAGCTTCTGGTTCGGGATCGTGATCAGCGAGTCGACGTACTTGTGCAGCTCGCTGATGCCCTGCTCCGCGAGCGAAGTGCGCTTGCTGCCTTCCATCTCGAAAGGCTTGGTCACGACGGCGACGGTCAGGATGCCGAGTTCCTTCGCCACCTGCGCCACGATCGGCGCGGCGCCCGTTCCCGTGCCACCGCCCATGCCGGCGGTGATGAAGATCATGTCCGAGCCTTCGATCAGCTCCACGATGCGGTCCCGGTCTTCCATCGCCGCCTGGCGGCCGACTTCCGGGTCTGCGCCGGCGCCGAGGCCCTTGGTGATGTTCGAGCCGATCTGCAGGCTGGTCTTGACCTTCGAGTGCTTGAGCGCCTGCGAATCGGTGTTGATGCACAGGAAATCGACGCCTTCGATGCCTGAATTGACCATGTGGGTCACGGCGTTGCCGCCGCCGCCGCCCACGCCTACGACCTTGATGATTGCGCCCTGGTTTTCCGTATCTGCGAGTACGAACATGGGTGTGCTGCTCCGTGACGAAAATTATGACGAATGACTTGTTGCCTGGCACGGCAGCCTCTACCGCGCCCCAATAAAACCTGTGTTCCCCTTCCTGCCCTTCCGGCCCTTCCTGCCCTTCCTGCCCTTCCTGGCCTTCCCGTCCTAGAAGTTCCCCTTGAACCAGTCCCGCATGCGCTGGATGGTCTTGCGCGGACCCATCCCGCCATGCGGCGACGGATGCACGTGGCGCGTGCTGCGGCCGAACAGCAGCAGCCCGACGCCGGTCGAATGAATCGGATTTCTTACGACGTCCACCAGCCCGCTCACGCCCTGGGGCAGGCCGAGCCGCACCGGCGCGTGGAAGATCTCCTCGGCCAGCTCGATGACGCCATCCATCTTCGCGCTGCCGCCCGTGAGGACGATGCCGGCGGCGATCTTGTCGTGGTAATCGGACCGCGCGAGCTCATCGCGCACCAGCACGAAGATTTCCTCGTAGCGCGCTTCGACGACGCTCGCGAGCGTCTGCCGCGCGAGGCGCCGTGCCGGGCGATCGCCCACGCTCGGCACCTCGATGGTCTCGTCCGCATTCGCGAGCTGTGACAGCGCGCACGCGTACTTCACCTTGAGTTCCTCGGCATGGTGGGTCGGCGTGCGCAGGCTCTGCGCGATGTCGTTGGTGACGAGATCGCCCGCGATCGGGATGACGGCGGTGTGCCTGATCGCGCCGCCCGCGAAGACCGCGACGTCGGTGGTGCCGCCGCCGATGTCGATCAGGCAGACGCCGAGTTCCTTCTCGTCGTCGGCCAGCACGGCATAGCTCGAGGCCAGCTGCTCCAGCACGATGTCCTCGACCTCGAGGCCGCAGCGCTGCACGCACTTGACGATGTTCTGCGCAGCGCTCTCCGCGCCGGTCACGATGTGGACCTTCGCTTCGAGCCGCACGCCCGACATGCCGACGGGCTCGCGAATGCCGTCCTGCGCGTCGATGATGAATTCCTGCGGCAGGATGTGGAGGATCTTCTGGTCCGCGGGAATCGCCACGGCGCGTGCCGCGTCGATCACCCGCTCGACGTCGCTCTGCGTCACTTCCTTGTCGCGGATCGCGACGATGCCGTGCGAGTTCAGGCTGCGCACGTGGCTGCCGGCGATGCCGGCGAACACGGAGTGGATCTGGCAACCGGCCATCAGCTCGGCTTCCTCGACCGCGCGCTGGATCGACTGCACCGTCGAGTCGATGTTGACGACGACGCCGCGCTTCAACCCGCGTGAAGGGTGCGAACCCACGCCCACCACGTCGATGGTGCCGTCCGCGGTGAGCTCGCCGACGATGGCGACGACTTTCGAGGTGCCGATGTCGAGCCCGACGAGCAGGTTTCTTTCAGGCTTTCTAGGCATCGGGTGTCGCATCCTGTCGCGGGGCGACGGCCAGTGCGGAGCGGGCGTTCCAGCCCACGCTGAAGCCGTTCGTGTAGCGCATGTCCACGTAATTGATCTCCGCGACCCGCTTCGCCACCGTCGGGCTCGCAAGTCGAATGAAGCGTTCGAGGCGGTCCTTGACGTCCTGCCGGCCGAGCCTGACCTGCAGGCCATCCGCCAGCTCGAGTTCCCATGCGCCGCGGTCGTCGAGCCGGACGCCCGTGAGGCGCAGCCCGGATTCGAGCAGGCGGCCCTGGGCATCGATGTAGAGCTGCGCGACCTGCGACTCGCTGCCTTCGGGTCCTTCGAGCAGCGGCAGTTCCGGCGGCACGTAGCGCGCGTTGCGGATGAAGAGTTCGCCGCGCGCGTTCAGCAGCCCGGTGTCGTTCCACCGCGCCGCGGCCACCTCTTCGTTCACCACGACGCGGATTGCATCCGGCCAGACGCGGGTCACGACCGCGCTGTCCACCCAGTCGATCGACTCGACGCTCTGGCGTATGCGCTCGAGGTCCACCGAAGCCAGGCCGCCCTGCGCGACCTGCGCGACGGCGCTCTCGATCTCCGGCGGCGAGATCCGCTGGAATGCGCCTTCGAGCAGGACCCGCCGCACCGGACGGTCCAGCGCGAAGATCAGCAGCAGCACGACGACGACGCAGCCGGCGACGATGGCCGCCGTGGTGCCGATCGCGCTCCAGTCGAGGCGCTCCCACCACCCCCGCTCGGGGCGGGTCGCCTGCCTGCGCGGTTTCCTGCCGAACGGCAGCTTCATCGTCCTGCCTCCTGGCCACGCACGCTCGTTTCGAGGACTCGCCAGACGAGTTCGTCGAACTCGATGCCGCGCTGGCGTGCCGCCTTCGGCACGAGTGAGTGGCTGGTCATGCCCGGCGCCGTGTTCACTTCGAGCAGCCACGGCTTGCCGGCACGGTCGCGCATGAAATCGACGCGGCCCCAGCCGCTGCAACCGACGGCGAAGAACGCCGCGAGGGCAAGGCCCGCAAGTTCCTGCTCGGCGGCGCCGGTCATGCCCGGGCACAGGTACTGCGTGTCCTCGGCGACGTACTTGGCGTGGTAGTCGTAGTACTCGCCCGCCGGCACGATCCGGATCGAAGGCAGCGCTTCGAGCCCGAGCACGCCCACCGTGTACTCCTCGCCCTGGATCAGCTGCTCGACCAGCAACGGTCCGGCGTAGCGCGCCGCCAGTTCGACGGCCGCCGCGAGGTCCGCATCCTTGAAGCAGCGTGTAATGCCGACGCTCGAGCCTTCGCACGCCGGCTTGACTATCACCGGCAGACCCAGCTTGCGGGCCGCGGCGACGACGTCCTCCCCGCGCTGCAGGTTCACGTAGGCCGGCGTCGGCAGGCCAAGCGCGAGCCACACCTGCTTGGTGCGGATCTTGTCCATCGCGAGCGCGGACCCGAGCACACCCGAGCCCGTGTAGGGCACGCAGAGCGATTCGAGCAGCCCCTGCAGCACGCCGTCTTCGCCACCGCCACGGTTGCCGTGCAGGATGTTGAAGACGCGATCGATCTTGCGGCCGTCGGGTGCGTTGAGCGCGGCGACCAGGGCAGGGATACCGTCCACGGCCACGGCGTCGACGCCGCGGCGCCGCAGCGCTTCGAGCACGTTGCGGCCCGAATCGAGCGACACCTCGCGTTCGGACGACGTGCCGCCGAGCAGCACGGCGACGCGACCGAACTCGGCGGGATCCTGGATGAGCAGGGGCGCAGTCATGAGCGGTGGCCTCGCATCGCGACTGCCTCGGGCAGTGTGCGCGGCAGTTCATTGGAGACGGCGCCGATGTGACCCGCGCCCATCGTCAGCACGACGTCGCCATCGAGCACGATGCCGGCCAGCGCGTCCGGCAGTTCGTCGAGCGACTTGAGCAGCACGGGTTCCACGCGACCCCGTGAGCGGATCGCACGGCAGAGCGACTTGCCGTCGGCGCCGGGGATCGGGGCTTCGCCCGCCGCGTACACCTCGGCCACGACGAGTGCGTCCGCGTCGGCCAGCACCTGCGCGAACTCGTCGAGGAGATCGCGCGTGCGCGTGTAACGGTGCGGCTGGAAGACCAGCACGATGCGACGGTCCGGCCAGCCCTGGCGCGCTGCCTCGACTGTGGCGGCGATCTCGGTCGGATGATGGCCGTAGTCGTCCACGATCGTGACCCGGCCGGCGCCGGTGTCGACGTCGGCGATCCACTGCAGGCGACGTTCGATGCCCTGGAATCCGGCGAGCGCGCGCTGGATGGCGGCATCGGCGACTTCGAGCTCGGTCGCGACGGAAATCGCCGCAAGCGCGTTGAGCACGTTGTGGCGGCCGGGCAGGTTCAACGTGACCGGCAATGGCGGCGCGCCGCCCGGCCGCAGCACCGTGAACCTGGACCGGCCCGGCAGTCGCTCGATGTCTACCGCACGCACATCGGCGGACTCGTCGAAGCCGTAGGTCAGGTAAGGACGCGCGATGCTGGGAATCAGTCCGCGCGCGTTCGCATCGTCGTTGCAGACGACGGCGAGCCCGTAGAACGGCAGGTTGTGCAGGAACTCGACGAAGCTGAGCTTCAGCTTCTCGAAATCGCCGCCGTGCGTGCCGAGGTGGTCCGCGTCGACGTTGGTGACGATCGCGATCATGGGCTGCAGGTGCGTGAACGACGCGTCGCTCTCGTCGGCTTCGGCGACCAGGAACTCGCCAGCCCCGAGACGCGCATTGCTGGCCGCGCTCTTCAGCCGGCCGCCAATGACGAACGTGGGATCCGTCCCGCCCTCGGCCAGCACGCTCGCCATCAGGCTGGTCGTCGTGGTCTTGCCGTGCGTGCCGGCCACGGCGATCGAATAGCGGAAGCGCATCAGTTCGCCGAGCATCTCGGCGCGCTTCACCACCGGGATGCGCGCGGCCAGGGCACGCGCCACTTCCGGGTTCGCGGCGTTGATCGCGCTCGAAACGACGACCACGTCGGCGCCGTCGACGTTCTCCTCGCGATGGCCGATCAGCACGCGCGCGCCGAGCTGCTGCAGGCGCTCGACGGACTCGCCCCGCTTCAGGTCGGAGCCCTGCACCGCGTAGCCGAGGTTCAGGAGCACCTCCGCGATGCCCGACATGCCGCTGCCGCCGATACCGACGAAGTGGATCGTGTGAATCCGGCGCATGCGGTCTTTCATGCCGCCTCCCCTGCCGCCTGCATGCAGGCATCGGCGAGACGCACGTCGGCGTCGATGATGGCGCTCGTGCGCGCGGCCATCGCCATGCGCGAGAGCAGCGGACGTCCCGCCTCGAGCAGCGCGCGCAACAGCGCCGCGAGCGAAACCGGCGTCAGTTCGCCTTCGGGCATCAGCTTCGCGGCGCCTGCCTGCACGGCGTACCGGGCATTGCGGGTCTGGTGGTCGTCGACGGCCGCCGGGAACGGCACGAGGACGGCGGGCACGCCGGCCGCCGCGAGCTCGGCCACGGTCAGCGCACCGGAGCGGCACACGGCGAGGTCGGCCCAGCCGTAGGCGCTCGCCATGTCGTCGATGAAGGGCCGCACGTCAGCCTCGATGCCGCGCGAACGATACGCCTGCACGGTCTCAGCGAAATTGTGCTTGCCGGTCTGGTGCAGCACTGCGGGTCGCAGCGCCGCCGGCAGCTCGCCGATGGCGGCCGGCAGCACGGCGTTCAGGCGCGCGGCGCCCTGGCTGCCGCCGAACACGAGCAGGCGCACGGCGCCTTCGCGACCCGCGTAGCGCCGCTCGGGTGGAGCGATGGCGACGATCTCCGGACGCACCGGGTTGCCGACGCGCTCGGCCCGCACGCCGCTGCCGAAGCTGTCCGGGAATCCTTCGAGCACGCGCCTGGCGAGGCGCGCCAGCACGCGGTTGGTGAGGCCTGCGACGGCGTTCTGTTCATGCACGACCAGCGGCCGGCCGAGCAACCATGCCGCGATGCCACCGGGGCCGGATGCGAAACCGCCCGCGCCGAGCACGACCATGGGCTGATGCTTGCGGATCGCGCGCATCGCCTGCCTGATCGCGAGCAGCAGGCGGAACGGAGCCGCAAGCAGCGTCACCACGCCCTTGCCACGGAGACCGCCCACGCTCAGCCACTCGACCGCAATGCCCGCGGCCGGCACGAGGCGCGCCTCGATGCCCTGCCGCGTACCGAGCCAGACGATGTCGTAACCGCGGCGCTGCAGCACGCGCGCCGTCGCCAGCGCCGGAAAGACGTGCCCGCCCGTGCCGCCCGCCATGACCATTGCGACCTTGCGCGTCATGGGCGGCGGGCCTCGCGCGGCGCGACGCGCACGCGTCCGGTGGCCTGCGTGTCGTGGTGGATGCGCAGCAGCACGCCGATCCAGCCGAGAGTCACTAGCATGCTGCTGCCGCCGTAGGACAGCAGCGGCAGCGTCAGGCCCTTCGTCGGCAGCAGGCCCATGTTCACGCCGATGTTGACGAAAGCCTGCAATCCCAGCCAGATGCCGATGGCCGCAGCCACGTACGACTGGAAAGCCTGCCCGGCCTGTGCGGCTTCGCGCGAGATCAGGAGCGCGCGCGTCACGAGCAACGCGAACAGGCCGACGACGACCATGACGCCGAGGAGACCGAACTCTTCCGCCAGCACGGCGAAGACGAAGTCGGTGTGGGCTTCGGGCAGGTAGAAGAGCTTCTGCACGCTCGCGCCGAGACCGACACCGAACCATTCGCCGCGGCCGATTGCGATCAGCGACTGCACGAGCTGGAAGCCGCTGTCGAACGGATCCCCCCATGGATCGAGGAAGCCCGTCAGCCGGCGCAGCCGGTAAGGCGAGACGACGGCGAGCGCCGCGAGGCCGACGGAACCGACGACGATCGGCGCAGCCAGGTGGACGATGCGCGCGCCGGCGAGGAACAGCACGCCGAGGCCGGTGGCGAACAGCACCGTGGCCGCACCGAAGTCCGGTTCGCACAGCAACAGCACAGCGGCGGCCCCGAGCACGCCGACGGGCACCAGGAACGCCTTGAAGTCGCTGCGCAGTTCGTCCGACCGGCGCACGGCGTAGCTCGCGACGTACATCAGCAGCAGCACGCGCACCGCTTCCGACACCTGGAAATTCATGAAGCCGAGACGCACCCAGCGCCGCGAGCCGTTCACTTCGGCCCCGATCCCCGGCACGAGCACCAGCACGAGCATCAGGAACGCGCCGGCCAGCAGGTACTGCGAATACTCGTCCCAGATGCGCGTGGGCACGGCCAGCCCGACGCAGCCGGCCACGAGCCCCAGTGCCACGTAGACCAGCTGGCGCGTGAAGTAATGGAAAGCCTGGCCCGTCTCCTTCTCGGAGATGCCGATCGATGCCGACGCGACCATGATCAGGCCGATCAGCAGCAGCGCGGACACGGTGCCGATGATCCACGGGTCCAGCACCAGGCGGCGCGGCTGGCCGCTCGAGCGCGCGTAGCTGTTGACGGTGGAAGCCGGCGCGCTCATGCAGCGAGACTCCTGACGGCGGCGGCGAACTCGTCGCCGCGATGGGTGTAATCGCGGAACATGTCGAGGCTGGCGCAGGCCGGCGAGAGCAGCACGGTATCGCCTGGTTGCGCGACGGCTTGCGCCGCACGCACGGCCGCCGGCATGTCGCTGGCGCGCTCCGTGGCGCAGACGCCGGCAAGCGTGGCCTCGAGTGCCGGCGCGTCGCGGCCGATCAGCACGACGTGACGCACCTTGCCGCGGAATGCGGCACGCAGGCCCGAAAAATCCTGGTTCTTGCCGTCCCCGCCGGCGATCACGACGAGCGGTCCGGCCATGCCCTGCACCGCGGCGAGCGTCGCACCGACGTTCGTGCCCTTCGAGTCGTTCACATAACGCACGCCGCAGACGTCGGCGACCCACTGCGAGCGGTGCGGCAAGCCGGCGAACGCGCAGAGCGCATCGAGCGCCGGCGCGAGCGGCAGCTCGAGGGCTTCGGCCATTGCGAGCGCAGCCATCGCGTTCGCCGCGTTGTGCAGGCCCTGCAGCCGCATCGCGGCGAGCGGCAGCAACGGTGCGCCCCGTCGCACGATCATCGGCGCAGGCGAGCGCTCGAGCGTGAAGTCGGCATCCCGGGACTCGAGACTGAACGACAGCACCGACTGGCCCGGGCGTGGCATGTCGCGCACGACCGGGTCGTCGGCGTTGATCACGGCCACCTCGCAGCCGTCGAAGATGCGGGCCTTCGCCGCGCCGTATGCTGCGAGGCTCGCATAACGGTCCATGTGATCGGGCGTGACGTTGAGCACGGTCGCCGTCACGGTGCGCAGCGAGTGCGTCGTCTCGAGCTGGAAGCTCGACAGTTCGAGCACGTAGAGATCGGGCGTGGGACGCTCGAGCAGGTCGAGCGCCGGCTCGCCGAGATTCCCGCCCGCCACCGCGCGCCGGCCGCCGGCGTTCGCGATCTCCGCCACGAGGGTCGTCACCGTGCTCTTGCCGTTCGTGCCGGTGACCGCAGCCACCGGCGCCCGCGCCTCGCGGGCGAAGAATTCGATGTCGCCCACGACCGGGAGCCCGCGCTCGAGTGCCTCGCGCACGACCGGCTCCTGCAGCGACAGGCCCGGCGAAATCACCACCTGCGCGACATCGTCGAGCAGCGACGAGTGGAACGCGCCCGTCCGCAGTTCGGCGGCCGGGACATCCGCGCGCAGCGCATCGACACCCGGCGGATTCGCGCGCGTGTCCGCGACCCGCAGCGTGAGACCCTTGCGGTCGAGGTAACGTGCCGCCGAAAGCCCGGTGCGACCGAGTCCCAGCACCAGGGCGCGGGTGCCGGCGGCAAGGGGAGCCAGTGTGTGGGGCGTCCCGGTCATCGGAGCTTGAGCGTCGCGAGTCCGAGCAGCACGAGGATCACGGTGATGATCCAGAAGCGGACGATGACCTTGGGTTCCGCCCAGCCCTTGAGTTCGAAGTGGTGGTGGATCGGCGCCATCCTGAAGATGCGCTTGCCGCGAAGCTTGAACGACCCGACCTGCAGGATCACCGACACCGTCTCCATGACGAAGACGCCGCCCATGATGAACAGCACGATTTCCTGCCGGACGACGACGGCGATGACGCCGAGCGCCGCGCCGAGCGCGAGTGCGCCGATGTCGCCCATGAACACCTGCGCCGGATACGTGTTGAACCACAGGAACCCGAGGCCAGCGCCGAAGATCGCGGAACAGATCACGAGCACCTCGCCCGCGCCCGCGATGTACGGGATGCCGAGGTAGTTCGAGAACACGACATTGCCCGACGCGTAGGCGAACACGCCGAGCGCACCCGCGACGAGGACCGACGGCATGATCGCGAGGCCGTCGAGGCCGTCGGTCAGGTTGACCGCGTTGCTCGAGCCGACGATCACGAAGTACGTGAGCGGGACGAACAGCAGGCCGAGCGGGACGACGACGTGCTTGAAGAACGGCACGTACAACGTCGTGTCGGCAGGCGACTGCGCGGTGACGTACAGCATGATCGCAGCGCCGAGCCCGGCGAACGACTGCCAGAAGTACTTGTACCGCGCGATCAACCCGCGCGAGTTGCCGACGACGAGCTTGAGGTAATCGTCCCAGAACCCGATCAGGCCGAAGGCGACGGTGACCAGCAGCACGATCCACACGAAACGGTTGGCGAGGTCGGCCCACAGCAGCGTCGCCGCGACGATCGCGGCAAGAATCAGCGCACCGCCCATGGTCGGCGTGCCTGCCTTGCTCAGGTGCGTCTGCGGACCGTCGGACCGCACGCGCTGGCCGACCTGGTATTCGGCAAGCCAGCGGATCATGCGCGGACCGACCAGCAGCGAGATCGCCAGCGCCGTCAGGGCTGCGAGGATCGCCCGCAGGGTCAGGTACTGGAAGACGTGGAAGCCCGAGAAATAGTCGGAGAGCCAGGCGGCGACGTGACGCAGCATCTAGTGTCCCCCTGCCTGCGCCGTGCCGCCCGGCACCAGCGCCGCAGTCACGCGCTCGAGTCGATTCACGCGCGAACCCTTCACATAGATCGTGAGGCCGTCGTGCAGGTCGGGCAGCAGCGCGGACAGCAGGGCATCCGTGCTGGCATGCCAGGAAGCGCCGGGACCGAACGATTCCACGGCCGGCTGCGCGCCCGCGCCGACGGCGAGCAGTCGGGTGACGCCGCACTGGCGGGCCAGCTCGCCCATCTCCGCGTGCAGGCGCGGGCCTTCTCCACCCAGTTCGGCCATCTCACCGAGGACGAGCCACCGCTCGCCCGGCACGCCCGCCAGCGCCTGCAAACCCACGCGCAGCGACCCTGGATTGGCGTTGTAGGCGTCGTCGATCAGGCGTGCGCCGCGCAGCGCCTGCTTGACCTCGAGCCGTCCCGAGACCGGCCGCATCGACTGCAGGCCACGCTGCACCGCGTCGAGCCCTGCACCGGCCGCCATCGCGGCCGCCGTCGCGGCCAGCGCGTTCATGACGTTGTGTTCGCCTGCGAGACCCAGTTCGATGGAGCGCGTGCCGGAGGCCGTGACCAGTTCGAATGTCGCGAGGAATCCCGCGGATCCCAGGTGACTGCGGACACCCCGGGCCGAGACGTCGGCGGGTTCACGCAGGCCGAACGTGACGATGCGGCCCGCGCGGCGCGCGAGGCCGTGCCAGAACGCGGCGAAGCGGTCGTCGGCGTTGATCACCGCCGTGCCCTCCGGACCGAGCGCTTCGAACATCTCGCCCTTGCCCCTGGCGACGCCCTCGATGCCGCCGAACCCTTCGAGGTGCGCCGGGCCGGCATTGATCACCAGGCCGACCGTCGGCGCGGCGACCGCGGCCAGGTGCGCGATCTCGCGCTGGTGGTTGGCGCCCATCTCGATGACGGCGCAACGATGCGTGGCTTCGAGCCGGCACAGCGTGAGCGGCACGCCGATGTGATTGTTCAGGTTGCCCTGCGTCACGAGACACGGGCCGAGTTCGGCCAGGATTGCGCCGGTCATCTCCTTGACCGTCGTCTTGCCATTGCTGCCCGTGATGCCGACGACGACGCCGGGGAACGAGCGGCGCCAGGCATTCGCGAAGGCGGCCAGGCCGGCCAGCGTGTCGGGAACGACGACCTGCGGCAGCGGGCAGTCGACCAGTCGGCTGACGATCGCGCCTGCGGCGCCGAGCCGCGCGGCCTCCGTCACGAAGTCGTGACCGTCGAAGCGTACGCCCGTGAGCGCGACGAACAGCGCGCCCTGCTCGAGCGCACGCGAATCGCTGAGGACGCGCGCAAACGGCGCATTGGCCCCGTGCAGGGCGCCGCCGCATACCTGGGCGAGGGTTGCGAGGTCGCGGCCGATCATGCCGCGCCCCCGGACAGGACGGCCTGCACCGTCGCGCGGTCGCTGAACGCGCGCGTCTCGGTGCCGACGATCTGGTAGTCCTCGTGCCCCTTGCCCGCGACGACTACGACGTCGCCCGCCTCCGCCTCGTCGATGGCCTGGCGGATGGCCTCGGCACGGTCGGGAACGACGTGCGCGGCCGCAGCGTCACGCATGCCGGCGAGGATCTGCGCGATGATCGCCGCCGATTGCTCGGTGCGCGGATTGTCGTCGGTCACGATTGCGACGTCAGCACCGGCCTCGGCGATCGCCCCCATCAGCGGACGCTTGCCGGGATCGCGGTCGCCGCCACAGCCGAACACGCAGAGCAGCCGGCCGCGCGCATGGGCGCGAGCCGCATCGAGCACTTTGGCGAGCGCGTCGGGTGAATGCGCGTAATCGACCAGGACCAGCGGTTGCGTGCCGCCGCCGAAGGACTCCATGCGGCCAGGAGGCGCAACGCACAGCGCGAGCGCGGCCAGCGCTTTCTGCAGCGGCACGTTCCAGCCGAGCAGCACGCCGAGCACGGCGAGCAGGTTCTCTGCATTGAACTCGCCCACCAGGCGCGAGCGCAGCAGGCCCGTACCCCAGCTGGTTTCGACGTTGATCGTGAGGCCGGCCGACGTCGCGCGCAGTTCCGAGACGCGGATCCAGCCCGTGCCGCGCTCGGCCCACACGTCGTTCGCCGTGGTGCAGACGATCGTCTCGATCGTCGGATCGAGCCGCTCGACGAGTGCGCGACCGAACGGATCGCGCACGTTGATCACGGCGCAACGCAGGCCAGGCGTGTGGAACAGCCGCGCCTTGGCCGCACCGTAGGCCTCGAGCGTGCCGTGGTAATCGAGATGGTCGCGCGTGAGGTTGGTGAAGACGGCGGTGTCGAAATGCACGCCGGCGACGCGGTCCTGGTCGAGCGCGTGCGACGATACTTCGAGACCCAGCGTCGAGGCGCCTGCGTCGCGGGCTTCGGCGAGACGGCGCTGCACGGTGACCGCATCGGGCGTGGTGAGCCCCGCTTCGCGCACGTTGCCGGGATGACCGTGGCCCAGCGTCCCGACGTACCAGCCCCGACGACCAAGGAAGTCCGAAGCCTGCGCCAGCAGGAAGGCGGTGGTGGTCTTGCCGTTGGTGCCGGTGATGCCGGCGACGCGCAGGTCGGCCGATGGCCGACGGAAGAAGCGATCCGCGATCTCGCCGACGTGACGGCTCAAGTGCGGGATGGCGATCGCTGCAACGCGCTCGGGCAGCAACGGCGGCTCGAGGTCCGCGCCCGGCTCCCACAGCACTGCAACCGCGCCGCGCTCGACGGCGATCGCTGCATGCACGAGGCCGTGCGTGGTGCGGCCCGGGCATGCCAGGAATACGCAGCCCGGCGTCGCGGCACGACTGTCCTGGACGAGATCCATCACCTGCAGGCCGTGCGGCGCGGCGACGTCGAGGCCCTCGAGCAGGCGGCCGAGCGTCATGTTGTAGCCGGAGCTCTGGTGGGCCTTGCCGAGTGCGTTCATCGCGTGCTCACCACGGATCCTGCGCTTGCACGAGCGTCGTGGCCGGCACGCGCTGCAGGTCGTCGGGAGGAATGGCGAGCAGGCGCAGCGCGCCGGACATGACCTCCGAGAACACGGGCGCCGCGACGTCGCCGCCGTAGAACCTGCCGGCGCTCGGCTCGTCGATGACCACGATCGCAGCGAGGCGCGGGTTGCTCGACGGCACGACGCCTCCGAACACGGCCATGTACTTGGTCGAGTTGTAGCCGCCGTCCGCCGCTTTCCACGAGGTGCCGGTCTTGCCGGACACCCGGTAACCCATCACCGCGGCGCGCCGGGCCGTGCCGGCCTCGCTCACGACGCTCTCCATCATCTGCACGAGCTCGCGGGCCACCGCTTCGTCCATGATCCGTTCGCCTTCCGGCGGCACGTCCACGCGGCGCAGGCTCACCGGGCGGCGCATGCCGCCCGCGCCGAGCACGGCATAGGCCTGCGCGAGCTGCAGCGGCGTGACCGACAGGCCATAGCCGTACGACATCGTGGCCTGGCCAATCTGGCGCCAGTGTTCGTAGCCCGTGAGGATGCCGGCGGATTCCCCGGGGAAGCCCGAGCCGGTCACCGAGCCGAACCCGAGGTCGTGCAGCGCCGACCACATGTCCCGCGGCTTCAGCGTCAGCGCGATCTTCACCACGCCGACGTTGCTCGACTTCTCGAGCACCGTGCGCACGTCGATCGTGCCGAGGTTGTGCTTGTCCTTGACCGTCTTGATGCCTACGCGCAGCGTGCCCGGCCCGGTCTCGATCAGCGTATCCGCGTGGAAGCGCCCGGTCTTCATGGCGGCGCCGATCACGAAAGGCTTGATGCTCGAGCCGGGCTCGAAGAAATCGTTGGTCGCGCGATTGCGGTAGCGCGACGGCAGGTATTGCTCACGGTCGTTCGGGTTGAAGGCCGGCTGGTTCACCATGGCCAGCACTTCGCCGGTCTCGATGTCGAGGACGACGATCGATCCACCGTGCGCATCGTTCTCCTGCACGGCCTGCTTCAGCGCGCGGTAGGCCAGGTACTGCACGCGCAGGTCGATGCTCGTGCGCAGGTCCTGGCCCGGGCGTGGCGCCTTGATGCGCTCGATGTCCTCGATCGTGCGGCCTTCGCGGTCGCGCATCACGCGCTTGGCGCCGGGTTCACCGCCAAGCCACTGGTCGAACGCGAGCTCGAGACCTTCCTGGCCCACGTCGTCGACGTTGGTGAAGCCGAGCAGGTGCCCCGTCACTTCGCCCGCGGGGTAGTAACGACGGTACTCGCGCAGCGTGTCGACGCCGGGGATGCCGAGCGTCTTCACCTTTGCCGCGTCCGCCGGACGCATGTGGCGCACCAGGTAGACGAATTCACGGTCGAGATTGCTGGTGACGCGCCGGGCGAGCCAGTTCTTGTCGCGGTCGAGCGCCTTGGCGAGCCGGGCGAAATCCTGCGGGTGCTGTGCGAGCTTGCGCGGATCGGCCCAGACCGTGTCGACCGGCGTGCTGACTGCGAGCGGCTCGTTGTTGCGGTCGATGATCATGCCGCGGTTCGCCGAGAGCTTCACGTCACGCAGGATGCGGGCGTCGCCCTGCCTCGCGAGGAAGTCCTGGTCGATGACCTGCAGGTAGATTGCGCGTGCCAGCAGCGCAATCCCGCACAGCGTCAGCAGCGCGCCAACCAGCCACAGGCGCCAGCCCCCGGCTTCGGTCAGGGCCGCGTCGCGTGCGTGGTGATTGCGCAGCGGCGATCCGCGCCTCATGGTTGCACGATGCGAAGTTCGGAGGCCTGCGGCGTCACCATGCCGAGATCGTCGCGCGCGACCCGTTCGACCCGGCCATGCGTAGCCCACGTGCTCTGCTCGATCTGCAGCTGGCCCCATTCGATGTCGAGGTCGTCACGCCGCGTCGTGAGCTTCTGCAGCTCGCTGAAGCGGTTGCGCGCTTCCTGCTTGCCGTAGACGACGCCCAGCGCCGACGCGAGCACCGCCACCCACAGCGCCGCGACCAGGAGGCGCCAATGCACCTGGCTCATGCCGCGACCCTCTCGGCCACGCGCAGCACGGCGCTGCGGGCACGCGGGTTACGCGCGATCTCCGCGGCGCCGGGGGTGACGGCGCCGCCGATGAGCCGCAGGCGCGGACGGGCATGAGGCGGCACCTGCGGCAGCTCTGCGAAGATCGGATCGCCCTGGGCCTCGCGGCGCATGAAGCGCTTGACCAGCCGGTCCTCGAGCGAATGAAAGCTGATCACGCACAGCCGGCCACCCGGCGCGAGCAGGTTGACGGCCTGGGGCAGCGCCGCTGCGGCTTCCTCGAGTTCGCGATTCACGTGGATGCGGATCGCCTGGAAGGTGCGCGTCGCCGGGTGCCTGCCAGGTTCGCGCGTGGGCACTGCGCCGGCCACGACGTCGGCGAGTTGCCGCGTAGTGATGATCGGCGTCGCGGCGCGCGTGGCCACGATGGCGCGCGCGATGCGACGCGAGAATTTTTCTTCACCGAGCTTGAAGAGCACGTCCGCAATCTCCCGCTCGCCCGCCCGCGCCAGCCATTGCGCAGCGTTCAATCCGGACTCGTTGTCCATGCGCATGTCGAGCGGACCGTCCTGCATGAAACTGAAGCCCCGCGTGGCCTCGTCGAGCTGCGGCGACGAGACCCCCAGGTCCAGCAGCACGCCTTGCAGC
>Ga0224510_10000829_pt1 | contig 21822 bp, 20 predicted proteins | sample SF_May12_sed_USG_FD_170161 | JGI IMG/M metagenome (GOLD analysis project Ga0224510, IMG submission 170161) | Sediment microbial communities from San Francisco Bay, California, United States - SF_May12_sed_USGS_4_1 | ecosystem: Environmental > Aquatic > Marine > Sediment | place: USA: California... | reverse complement strand
CCGCAACACCGCGGGCACCGTCGATGAACACTTCGCCCTTCTCACCCGGCCAGTCGATCGGGGGCAAGGCGCCCCGCACGAGCACGACTGCAGGTTCACCCGCCCCATCGAACCAGAGACGTGACGTCGTTCCGGGCAGCGTCGTGAACTGATCTTGCGGGATCTCGTCGGCGGTCGCCTCCTCCGGCGCCACTCGCTCGGGGAGCTCACCGACTCGGTACGGGACGGAACCACAATCCTGCGTGGGAGCGGATGTCGCAGTGCTCGAGGCCACCGAGGTCGTCGTCGGAACAGTGGTGGGCACCGATGAGACCTCGCCGGCGCAACCCGTGATGGCGAGGAGGACGACTGCCAGGATGGAGCGCATTCGGGGAAGCGTAGAGCCGTAGGATCACCTCTTCGACCACGGTGAGGACATGGACACCAAACAACGCGCAACCGCCGCCTACGAGAAGTCGGAGAGCTCGCTCCACGAACTCTCCCAATGGCTCTACGACAACCCGGAACTCTCGTACGCCGAACACGAATCGAGCGCCCGCCTGGCCGGAATGCTCACCGAACAAGGCTTCGCCGTCGAGTACCCGGCCTACGGCCTGGACACTGCGTTCGCGGCCCGCATCGGCAAATCGGGACCCGAGGTGGTGATCTGCGCGGAGTACGACGCACTCCCCGGCGTGGGCCACGCCTGCGGCCACAACATCATCGCCGCCGCCGCGCTCGGAGCGGGTGTCGCGTTGGCTCCGCTCGTGGATGAACTCGGCATTCGGGTCACCATTCTGGGAACACCGGCCGAGGAGAAGTTCGGAGGCAAGGTCGATCTGATCGATGCAGGCGCCTTCTCGGGAGCAGCGGCGGCGATGATGGTCCACCCTTCCACCCGGGACGTCGTCGACCCCAACATCATCGCCATCGCCGAGCTCGACGTTCACTTTCACGGCAAGACGGCCCACGCTTCTGCCTATCCCCAGTTGGGACGCAACGCCCTCGACGCCTTCGTACAGGCCTACGTCAACATCGCGACGCTGCGCCAGCACCTCTACCCCACCGACAAGATCCACGGGATCATCGTGTCCGGAGGAGAGGCCCCAAACATCATCCCGGACTACACCCACTCTTCGTGGTACGTGCGGAGCCAGACCGCCGAAAGGCTGGCCGAGCTCTTGGAGCGCGTGCACGCCTGTTTCGAGGCTGGGGCTGCAGCGTCCGGTTGCACGGTCGAGATCGAGAAGGTCGGCCATCAGTACGAGGAGATGGCATCCAACGAGGTCATGGCGACCACCTACCTCGACAACTCTCGGGCACTCGGACGCGACATGGTCCGAGGGTCCGAACTCCCGCCCAGCGAAACCGGTTCGACCGACATGGGCAATGTGTCACGGATCGTGCCGACCATCCACCCGATGCTCGACATCCACGCGTCTCCCCACGTCAACCACCAGGCCGAGTTCGCCGCCCACACTGTGACACCCGACGGCATGCGGGCGATCCGCGACGGCGCACTCGGAATGGCGTGGACGATCATCGATCTCGCCCAACGAGACTTGTGGTCCCAGCTGGGGTGACGATCAGGTAGGAACGGCCATCGGCCCGAACCGCTTCTCGAAGCGTTCGGCCTGGGCGATCACCTTGCCGGGAAGCTGCATGATCTTGTCCTGGATCTCGGCGGCGGCAGTGGTGAGCCCCGTCAGATCCCCGATCTTCCAGTAGTCGATGAGCGGCACCAGGACGCGGTCGTGATGCACCCGCAAGTTGTAGACGCCGGCCTTGGCGATCTCGACGGACCGGCGCAGGAAGCCGGGTATCCCCACCCCGGGCATCTGGAAGTTGGAGAACGTCGCGTAGATTCCCTCGAGCACGGTCGACGGAGATTCCTTCAGCATGGCCGTGAGCACGCCGCGATAGAAGACGAAGTGATGATTCTCGTCCGCGGAGATGTTCCGCATCAGCTCGAAAGCCGACTCGTCGTCGGTGATGCGACCAGCGTTGCGATGTGAAACTCGGGTCGCCAGTTCCTGAGCGGAGGTGTAGGCGAACAACTCGGCCGGCGACTCGAACCCGGGCTCCCAACCCACCTTCATGGTCGCCATCCGGTCGTCCTCCAGTTCGACCGGGTCGCAGTTGCGCGACGTCAGGAGGTAGCTGCGAATGGCGATCGCGTGCTGGCCTTCCTCGGCGGTCCAGAGTCCGTTCCATCGCTTCCATACCGACTTCTCGGGAAGGTACTTCTCGAGGATCAGGTGGTACGAGGGCAGGTTGTCCTCGGTGAGGAGGTTGAGAACGAGCGACGTGCGAGCGCGCTCATTGATGGTGCACTGGGACTCTTCCCACGGCTCGTCCTTGAACGAGCGCCCCCGCTCCCACGGGATGAGGTCGTGGAAGTACCAATGACGGCGGCGCTCTTCGTGGTCGGCGACCAGTTGCTCCACGTCGGCCTCTACGGCCTCCAACAGCTCGTACTCTTCGTTGAAAGCCAAGTCCTCTCCAGTGGCGGCGTACCGATACCGTAGCGGCTCGCCCGGTCAGCCATCGCCGTAGGCGCGGAAGAACCCGTCACGGCTCCCGACGTAGATTTGGCCGTTCCAGATCGCCGGCGTGGATTCGATGCAGCCTCCGGCTGCCGGAGCGAGGTTCCACACCAGCATCGGAGTCGCAGGGTCTGCCAGCGAGTAGGCCCGCATCTCGGGCGGCTCACACGTCGCCAGGACCAACATTCCATCCACGATCACCGGAGACGACCAGGCATGAGGCCCGACGGCGTCGGTCCACGTCGTCTCCCCGGTTGCGGCATCGACAGCCAGCAGCTCCCCCGGTTCGGTGCTCACGTAGACGAATCCGTCACCGAGCGCCGGCGTCGCCCAGATTCCCCCAGGCCCGTTTGCGCCCGGCACGGCGACACCCCAGATTCTCGGGTCTCCATCGGTGTACGGATCGAGCTTGACCAGCTGGCCCACCTCGGCCGAACGGGCGTTCTTTCGTTCCTCCTCGACGGCGACGTACAGCATGCCGTCGGCGTCCACGACCACGGTCGCGTCGGCATCGTCGCCCACCCAGTAGTCGAACACGATCGGTGCCTCACCCGACGAGACGTCGGAGACGTCCAACCCGACCACGCGACCGCCCGAATTCGTGAAATAGACCCTTTGATCGAACACGGCGACCGACGCCTCGATCGAGACGTTGTTGCCGACGAGAGCTCGCAGTTCGTCGTCGTACCCCGGGATCTGCACGAGGATCTCGGGGTCCACGGCCACCGAGCCCGCGTCGTCGTAGTCCCTGTTGAGCCTGATGGCGAAGAACCACCCGTTCTCGCCGCCTTCGTACAGGATGTCGTCGACGATCACCGGGTTCCCGTCCCAGTCGTCGTTCCAGATCCCAGGAACTGCGGCGGCGTCCAGTGACCACAACTCCTCGGGTTGATCCCGGTCGAGGGCGATCACCCGCAACTTGTTGTCGCGGGAGCCGGTGTAGAGCAGCGGGTATCCGTCGGGGTCGAGCGAGACCGAGCCTTTGATGATGTCACCGACCGGGAAGGAGGGCCGGGTCTCGGTGCCGTCTGCCGCGTCCAGGAAGTGGACCGCCTTGTCGTACGCCCCGAAGATGACCTCGGTGATGCCATCGGGGCGTTCCCACACCACCGGCTGGCCGGTCCACCCGGATCCGCACCACTGCTTGGACTCACCTCCCACCGCCGAAAAGCCGCACATCGGAGCATCCGGATACGACCACAGTTCCATCGGGACCCGATCGGGGACGGGTCCGGTTCCGTAGAAGGTCCGGGTCGGGTTGCCGCGAAACATGAGCAGTCCTTCGACGTCGCCCCAGGGCTGACCGACCGTCGACGCAGGGACCGTGCCGGGTTCCCGCGGCGCGACGGACGTTGTCGTCACGACCGTCGTGGTGGTCGTTGCCGAGGTCGTGGTCGTGGTCGACTGCTTCGTCGTGGTCGTGGCCGAAGCGACCGGGACGGAGGTGGTTGGGCGAGGGTCCCGTCCCACGACGAAGGCGGCCGAGGCGACCAACGCCGCCCCCATCGACACCACGAGCGCGGCCACCCCGAGTTTGGAGCGCGCCGTGCGAGGGGCGGCGTGGGTCACAACTCCCCCTCGCACCGCCGGTCACCGGTCAACACCGGTTGCCCGGACGACTCGATGAAGGCGGGGAGGAGACAGGCCGTGATCTCGCCGGTGGGCTCGATGACCACCCTGGCCACGGCGGTGGTAGCACCCTCAATCGAGAGTTTCGGCCACACGAAGTTGCCCAGTGTCCAGAACACGGGAGCGCCGTCGACGAATGCCAGTTCGCCGAGGCGGTGGGGGTGGTGTCCGAAGATCACGTCGGCGCCGGCTTCCACCATTGCCTCGGCTCGCGCCCGGTCTCCTTCGTCGGGTTCGACCACCAGCTCCCTGCCCCAGTGAATCGTGACCACCACGACGTCGGCGATCTCGGCTGCGCGAGCCACGGCCGCGGTCATGACTCCGATGTCGTCTCCGTCGGCCATACCGGGACCGTCTTCGGTGGCGAGCCAGCTGTCCCCGGGGACCACGCCACCCATACCGAGCACGGCGACCGTCCGTCCGCCGATGTCGAACAACGCGGGCGCGTTCGCCTCCGCGGCGTCGGAGCCCACGCCCACCGGGGCGATCCCGGCGGCGCTGAGGTTCGCCACGGCGTCGAGCATGCCTTCCACCCCACGATCCTGACCGTGATTGTTGGCGAGGTTGGCCACGTCGATGCCTGCGGACGCCGCGATCGGCAACGCTGCCGGATCGCAACGGAAGCTGTAGTCCTTGTCGAGTTGGGTTCCCACATCGGTGGGCGGACACTCGAGGTTGATAACGGTCAGGTCGTCCTCGTGGAAGAGCCCGTCGATGCCGGCAAAAGCGATCTCATAGCCGGCATCGGCGAATTCGGTGATGTAGAGCGGGTCGAAGTTGACGTCGCCCACACCTTGGATGACCAGGGAGGTCACCGGAGCGGCGGTCGTCGAGGTGACGATGCTCGAGGTGATGGTGGTTTCCACCTTCGATGGGAGGGCAACGGAGGTCACCGTCGTCACAGGGGTCATCGCCCTCGCCGTGGGGGGCGTGACGTCAGGACGGATCACGGTGAACGAAACAACTCCCACGAGGAGGCCACCCACCAACACGATCGTCGAGTGACGCCTCATTCGAAGCCATCAGCGTAGGAAACCCCATGCGATTCGACGAGGACCCCCATTCCGCGGGCCGAGGACTTCGCTCAGCGAAGTGTGTTACCCAGGGTTCCCGACCTCAGAGGATTTGGGAGAGGAAGAGGCGGGTGCGTTCTTCCTGGGGGGAGGTGAAGAAGTGTTCGGGCGTTCCGACTTCGACGATCTGACCATCCGCCATGAACACCACGCGGTCCGCGACGGCGCGGGCGAAGCCCATCTCATGGGTCACGACGATCATCGTCATCCCGCCCTCGGCCAGTTCGACCATCACGTCGAGCACCTCTTTGATCATCTCCGGGTCCAACGCCGACGTGGGTTCGTCGAACAGCATCACCTTCGGTTTCATGGCCAGCGAACGGGCGATCGCCACCCGCTGCTGCTGGCCACCGGACAACTGCCCCGGATACTTCCTGGCCTGCTGGGGGATTCCAACCCTCTCGAGCAGCTCCATGGCGTGCTGTTCCGCCTCGGCCTTGGGCACACGCCGGACCTGACGGGGGGCGAGTGTGATGTTTTCGAGGACCGTGAGATGAGGGAACAAGTTGAACTGCTGAAACACCATGCCGGTCTCCCGACGGATCTCCTGGATGTTCCGCACGTCGTCTGACAGCTCGATACCGTCCACGACGATCCGGCCCCTATCGTGTTTCTCGAGACGGTTGATGCACCGGATGAGCGTCGACTTCCCCGATCCCGATGGTCCGATGACCACGACAACTTCCTGCCGGCCCACGTTGATGTCGATGTCGCTGAGGGCGTGGAACTCCCCGAAGTACTTGTGCATGCCCTCGACCTGGATGATGGCCTCACCCTTGGCTTGAGTGGCGTCTGCGAAGACTGTGCTCATCGTTCTCCAATCCCGAGTTTCTTCTCGAGGCGCTGCGCTTCCCTCGACATCGTGTACGAGCCCACCCAGAACAGCACGCCAGCGAACGCCAGCGTGAGGAAGAACAGGCGTTTCCCGATGAAGTCGGACTGGCTGTTCACAACCAACGCCACCTCGAGGACGTCGAACATGCCCACGAGGTTCACGAGCGTCGTGTCCTTGTAGAGGGAGATGAACTGACCGACCATCGCGGGGATCGTTGCCCGCAGCGCCTGCGGCAAGATGATGAGGCGAGTGGTCTTCCACGCCGGTAGCCCGAGAGCCTGACCGGCCTCCAGCTGGCCCTTGGGGACCGCCTGTAGTCCGCCCCTCACGACCTCGGCGACGTAGGCGGCCTCGAACATGACGATGGCGATCAACACCCGGATCGCCGGACCGGGGCGGAGCGCCTCGGGAAGGAAGAACCCTAGAGCGAACACCCCCATGAGAAGCAGCGTGATGAGCGGGACGCCGCGGATGAACTCGATGTACGTGACGCTGAGGTACCGAACCACCGGAAGCGACGACCTCCGTCCCAACGCCAGCAGCAGCCCGAACGGGAACGCGATCACGATGCCGGCGATAGCGAGAAAGATGTTGATCTGGAAGCCACCCCAGGCGTTCCAACCGCCGTCCACCCCAACGATGATCACGGCGAATGCGGCGATACCGAGGACCAGCGTACCCATCCAACCCCACCGGACCATCGACCGGGGCATGCCCCGAGCTCCAAAGTACAGCGCCGCCCCGCCCAAGATGGTCGAAAGCGCCATCACGGTCGGCATCACGGTGCGCGTGAATGCGAGCAGCGCAGCCACCAACGCCAGGAGTGGCCAGAACCGCCGCACCAACATGCGCGGTGTCGGCGCGGCATAGGCGAGATCGGCTTCGGCCGCGGCATGACGGGCCGAGGCCGCAGCCGTCGCTGCTCCCAGACCGAAAGCGAGCCCGAACAAGATCGTGGAGATGAAGGGCCGCTCGATCTGATCGCGGGGAAACTCACCCACCATGAACAGGAGCAAGTTTCGGCGGATGATCTCGTAGTCGATGCCGAACAGCACCACCACGAGCTTGTAGGCGAGCCAGGCGAGGAACACGCCGAGCACCACCGTGAGGGCCGAGTTGTACCAGCGATTGAAGAGGTTCCTTCTCGCCCATTCGGCGGCAGTGGCTTTGGGTGCGGTCCAGGTCTCGGTCATCTGCTCACCAACTGCATTCGACGATTCACGATGTTGAGGACGAACGAGATCGTGAGCGAGAAGATCAGATACCCGACCATGAGGAGCAGGATCAGCTGCGGTGCCGGTTGACCGTTCCCGATGGCCTGGAACGCGATGAGCGTGACCTCGGCGTAGGCGACGCCAATGGCCAGCGACGTGTTCTTGGTGTAGTTCAGATACTGGCTGATGATGGGCGGCACGGCGATCCGGGCCGCCTGAGGAAGGGTCACGAATCGCAGTCGTTGGAACCCGGAGAGCGCGAGGGCGTTCGCAGCTTCGCTCTGGCCCTTGGCAACGGCCTGGATGGAGCCGCGGACGATCTCGGCGACATGACTGGCCGTGTACACGACGAGCGCCAGAAGCATCGAGAAGTACTGCCCCAGTCCCTGGATGCCGCCGGTGACGAGACGGTCCTTGAATACCGGCAACGACCAGGACAGCGGACGCCCGAGCACGAAGAAGGCGATCACGCCGACCAACACCACCAGCCCGAGCGAGTAGGCGACACGATGGTGCGGTTCACCGGTCGCCTCGTTCACCTTTGTCCGCCTGCGCCAGACGAACACAGCGGCCACCGCGGCGACGGCGACGGCCGTCCAGAAAGCTCCGGCACCATCAGACGCGTCGAACCATGGGCCGGCGATCACGAAATTGGAAATACTGAACCAGCCCAGCGGCGAGGCCGGCTCGTTTTTGGGAGGAAGGCCGAGGATCACGACGTTGTGCACGAAGAGAATGATGAGCAACGGCGGAATGTTGCGGACGATCTCCACATAGAGCGCCGCCAGCTTCGCGACGAGCCAGTTCGAAGAGAGCCGGGCGACACCCACAACCACCCCGAGGACGGTGAGGAGCGGAAGCCCGACGATGACCAGCGCGAGCGTGTTGATCCAGCCACGGATGAGACCCTGGAGAATGGTGTTCGAGGCGGTGATGGGGCTCAATTGGATGTCGACGCCCAGTGGCTGATCCAGGAAGTCGAAGCCGAGGGTGATCCCCTGCGCCCGGGTGTTGGTGACGAGGTTGTTGCCGAGATACACGAGCACCAGTGCCGCCAGGACCACGGCGGCCACCTGGGCGGCGACCCGCAGCACGGCCAGGTCTCTCCAGAAGGGTGGCCTCGTGCGCTCGGTTGTCTCGGAAACGGAGGTCATGTCTGCTCTCGGGTGATGGATGGTGGGGTGGCGACCCGCCACCCCACCATCCGGGTTCGGGTGTTAGCGGTAGGGGGGTGCGTAGAGCAGCCCACCGTCCGTCCACAGGGCGTTGACGCCACGCGTCAGCCCCAGCGGGGTGTCGGAACCGAGGTTTCGGTCGAAGATCTCGCCGTAGTTCCCCACCGCCGAGATCACGTCCACGACCCAACCCGGTTCGAGGCCGAGACCGGGATCGAACACGCTCGTGGCACCGTCGTCGCCGGTGATCTCGAGACCGAGCAGGCGCCGGATCTCGGTGCTCTCGGTGTCGCCGAATGAACCCACGTTGGAGGAGTCGATGCCGAGTTCCTCCGCGGTGATGGTGGCGAGGGTGATCCAGTCGATGATCTGCGCCCACTGGCTGTCACCGTCGCGGACGACAGGACCAAGAGGCTCCTTGGAGAACGTCTCGTCGAGGATGACGAGCGCTTCGGGACCGCCCTGATCTTCGGGCCAATTGGACCGGAGGCCCGCAAGCTGGGACTTGTCGGATGTCCAGCCTTCACACTGCCCTGCGATGAACGCTTCCTGGATTTGCGGGTTCTCGGCAAAGGTGAGCGGTGTGTAGGGAATGCCACCCTCGTCGAACCGCGATGCGAGGTTCAACTCGGTGGTCGTACCCGACTGGACACAGACCGACGTGTTGGCCATGTCGTCGAGGGATGCGATGCCCGCGTCGGCCTTCACCATCATGCCCTGGCCGTCGTAGAACGTGGTGTGAAGGAACGTGGCGCCTTCGCTCCCGTCTCGGGTTGCCGTCCAGGTCGTGTTGCGGATGAGCACATCGATCTCACCTGACTGCAGTGCGGTGAAACGCTGCTGCGCATCGAGGTCGACGTATTCGACTGCGTCGGCGTCACCGAGCACGGCTGCGGCCACGGCCTTGCAGTAGTCGATGTCGAATCCGACGTGCTCACCACTCTCGTCGACGAAACCGAAGCCAGGGACGCCGTTGTTCACGCCGCAGTTGAGCTTCCCCCGATCCTGAACCGCTGCGAGCACCGAGCCACCGCTCGACGCAGCGGCCGTTGTTTCTGTTTCTCCTGCGGTGGTCTCTGACGAGCCGCCGTCGTCCGAAGACGTACACGCCGCCAGGATGAGCGTGAGGGCTGCGAGAAGCGCCACTGCTCGTCCGTGTCGTTTGAACATGTTTCCTCCCTATCGTTCGTGGGCATCCGGGTCGGTCACGCACCGAGTAGGGCCTTCCCTCCAGGTGGCCGACCAGGCCCGGGGGCGACCTTAGAGCATGACGCCCATCCGTTGGCGGGTCATCCGGGGTTTGCCTGAAATATTGCAGAATGCAGAATGAGCAACACGACATGAGTTGTCGGGTCTCGTGCATAACGGTTGCATGAAGATCAGGTCGTCAGTCAGGGGCCTTGGCGGAGCGTTCGCAACGCCGGCCGTGCTCGTGCTCGCCGGGACCGGAGGCCTCCACGCGCACCCAGGCTCCGGTGTGGCTCTCGTTGTCGTCGGGGCGGGCATCACACTCGGAGGGATCGCCTTGTACGACTATCCAATTCGCCTCCACGTCGACGAAATCGGGATCGTCCGACGCTGTGTGGCCCGCAGCCACCTATTGACCTGGGATTCGATCGCTGCACTCGAAGAGTGTCGAGATGGCAGCCTCGTCGCCGTGACCATGCGGCGCCGGCGTTACCTCCTGTCGGATCGCACGCCGGGACCCCTCGTGGCCCATCTTGCCCCCGACTCGGTGACGGTTCGGCGCCGACGGCGTCAGCGCGATGCGCGCAGGTCGAGGACGGACCCGTTCTCGAACGCGCCGCCCACGAGCAGCTCCCACAACCGCCGGCCCACGTCGATCGGATCCCCCAGTTCGCCGCTGGAGTGAAACCCACGGAAGCGGTCGACCAGTGGGAACTCGGACTCCGAACTCTGCCGGATCTCACCTTGCATCGACGTGTCCACCACGCCGGGTGCCACCGCAACGACCTTGACTCGATCTCCGCGCCGTTGCTGCTCCGAACCGGCCACCCGGCACCACTGGTCGACCGCAGCCTTCCCGGCGCAATAGCCGCTCCAGCCTTCATACGGCGTGCGGGCGGCGCCCGAGCTGAGGACACACAACACCCCGTCCCGGCCCGACATGGACCGGAGGAACCCGTCGCCGATGACCTGAGGAGAAGCCGAGTTCAACAACACGTGACGGGTGTACTCGTCGTGCGGCACCTCTCCGGCGTACCCGATGGGCGTCAGCGTGGCAGCAGAATGGACGAGTGCGACCCAGTCGTGAGACCCGGCGGAGACGGCGTCGTCGATCCAGGTCACCGTACGCTCCCACTCCGATGGCACCGACAAGTCAGCTTGCAGGTGCCGTCCCGGACCGGGACGGCGGCTCACAGAAGCCACCTCCGCGCCGTCGCCTGCAGCCCGGGCCGCCAGCGCCGCTCCGATGCCGCTCGAGGCGCCGGTGACGATGAGCAATCGGTGCATCGGTTCAAGTTAGTGCTCTTCGGACATCCCGATCTCGCAATCGGGATCGCCGCGTTCATCGACTACGACCGGGACGGCTGTTGCGAGGCAGGTGGCCTCGACCGGGAACTCGATTTCTTGGGATGGCTCGAAGCCGGATGGTCGGGGATCCGCCACTCCCATTCGAGTACCCGGGTCATGAACCCGTGATCGTCAAGGAAACAGGTCAGGGCGCCCTCGTCGGCCACATCAACGAGGATGGACCGCTCGCCCGTCTCATCGACGTGGGAACGCTCACCTCAGGGTGAGAATGGCTCATCTCGCGGGATGAGATGAGGCCATTGTCGGCGCGACTGAGCAAGCAGGATCGCGCCGTGCCCGCACGAGATCAAAGCGGCTTGGTGCTCGGGAGATCTCGTCACCGGCTCGCTTCGAGTACGTGCCGGATCTCGCGCAGCTCCTCGAGGATGAGACGCACGTCGCCCGAGTCATCGAGACCAGCTGGCTCGTCGCCTCCACGTCGCTTGATGCGCCGGCGAAGGTCTTCGTGGAGTTCACTCCAAGCGAGCAGCCCGGCGAGCTTCCCCTCGTATCCCGTCGCCGTAGTGCTCTGGCCGGCCGTTTGGATCTGGATCGATCCGATTCCGAGGAATCGGTCGTACAGGGTCCGCCGGAGCCGGAAATCGGTGACCATCGCCATCGGGATGTTCTGCTGGATCTTCGTGAGGATCCCTTTGCGGATGATGATCTTGTCATCCTCGACAACGTACTCGAGCCGGTGGAACCAAAGGATCACCGCCGGGACCGAGATGATCAGCATCAGTGCGGCCATCCCCCCGGCCACACCCCAGAGGATGACTGTGAACAGCTGCATGTCGTCGACCTCGGCGAATGCCGCCACCAGAACATGGGTGATGCCTGAGACCATCGCCAGCAGCAGGATGATCGTCCCCAGCACCAGATACTGCTTGGTCAACCAACGCCTATCTGGAGACACGGACACACTCCTCCTCGTTCTCACCTCCCACGCGATCAGTGCGTGCACTCGAGGTCAAGAGGCGAAGGACCAGCGCGACCATGCACAACACGGACTGGAGCATGCTCCGAAGGCCTGGTCGGAGAGCTCTTCGGAGTTCCGGAGCACCGCGCCATCCGAACCGCGAAAGTCGAGCCGAGAACCACTACCGACGGACACCACGTAGCCTCGATGACATCCCCGACGAACGGGCGGCCAATGAACCAGTTCGAAAACCGGCGGGCGTTCATCGCCCGACTCGCCAAAGGAGTGACGGCCGCCCTGGTCGTCGCCTGCACACCGAGTCCCACCACACCGCAACCGACGACGGGAGGCACGACCGCGGTACCCGCGCCCGGAACCGGCCCTCCATCGACCAACCCCGCCGCGCCTTCGAGCACCGCGCCGGTCGTCACAACCGCGTCGACCGAAGGCTACCGGTGGTCGCGAACGGATCTCGGGTTCGTCAGCGCCTACGTTCTCGTGAGAGCCGGTGAGGCCGTCATCGTCGACACCGGCGTCGCGGGCAGCGTCGACGCCATCGAGACAACGCTGACTGGCCTCGGTGCCGGGTGGGGCGACGTGTCGTCGGTGATCATCACCCACGAACACGGAGACCACGCCGGAAGCGCCCAGGCGGTGCTCGACCGAGCGACAGCGGCGATCGGATACGCGGCCGAACCGGACATCCGCAACATCGAGTCTCCTCGTCCGCTGACGGCCGTGTCAGGAGGCGACACCGTGGCGGGTCTCGAGATCATCGCCACGCCCGGCCACACGCCGGGCCACATCGCGGTTCTGGACCCGGGCCGGATCCTGGTCACCGGCGATGCGATCAACAACGTAGACGGCACACTCACGGGGCCCAATCCCCAATTCAGCTCGGACATGGACACGGCGCTGGCCTCGGTTGGAGTGCTGGCCGGGTTCGACTACGAGGTGGCGCTGTTCGGACATGGCGTGCCGATCGAATCCGGTGCCTCACTCCGGGTGTCGGACCTGGCTGCGTCGCTCTGATCGCGAAAACCAGACTCCCTGGAGACGCCGGATTGGCGTAACTTGTCCACAGGACATGGAACAGGGGGTGTCCATGAAACAGCCCGACGACTACCGAACCGCCCGCATCACTCTCGACTGGCTGATCGGACCCGATGAGGAGTTCCCGCACGAGCCGATCGAGCCCACCGATCCGGAGCATCTCCCACCCGAGCTGGTGGGCGCCTATCTGGTGGGATGAGATCAGCCGCCGATGACGCCGACCGATCGACCCAACTGGGCGACGCGGTCGAGGAGCGTCTCTCCGCGTTCGATCGGAAAGTGGCAGGCAACCATGTGGCCGTTCGCCACATCCACGGCCGGCGGCGTTTCGATTGCGCACAACTCGTGTGCAATCGGACATCTCGTGCGAAACCGGCAGCCGGTGGGCGGCGAACCAGGATTCGGCAGATCTCCCTCGAGCACGATCCTCTTTCGTTTTCGCTCCACACCGGGATCGGCTACCGGAACCGCCGACAGCAGCGCGTGGGTGTAGGGGTGCGCCGGGGAGTCGTACACGTCTGCCCGTGATGCCGCCTCGACGACCTTGCCGAGATACATCACCAGCATCCGGTCGGAGACATGTCTCACGACCGACAGGTCGTGGGCGATGAACAGGTAGGCGAACCCGAACCTGTGCTGAAGATCGTCGAGCAGGTTGATCACCTGGGACTGGATCGAGACGTCGAGCGCGGATACGGGCTCATCGAGAATCACGACCGAAGGGTCCAGTGCGAGCGCCCGTGCGATCCCCACGCGCTGCCGCTGTCCCCCCGAGAACTCGTGCGGATATCGGTTCCCGTGCTCGGGTCGCATCCCCACCGCTTCGAGCAACTCGTCCGCCTTCTGGCGAGCCTCCTGTTTCGCCGTACCGTGGATTATGAGAGGTTCGGCCACGGTATCGCGGACCGGGAGGCGCGGGTTGAGCGAGGCGAACGGGTCCTGGAACACCATCTGCATCTCGCGACGGAGTTCCCGCATCCTCGTCTTGTCGACGGACAGAACGTCCTCGCCCTTGAACGCCACCACACCATCGTCCGGTTCCACGAGTCGGAGAACCGACCGCCCGAGAGTGGACTTGCCACAACCCGACTCACCCACCACGCCCACGGTTTCACCGGAGTCGAGGTGGAAGCTGACGCCATCGACCGCACGGACGTGCCCGACGACGCGGCGGAACAGGCCCGCCTTGATCGGGAAATGGGTGACCAGGTCGGCGACAACCAACAACGGGCCGCTCACATCGACACCTCCTGAGTGTGATGGCAACGGCTCTGGTGCCCCGGGACCACTTCGACCAGCTCGGGCACGGTTCCGCACACGGCGTCCGCGAACTCGCACCGAGGTCGGAACGGGCACGCCTCATTTCGTGACAGGCCGCTCGGGGGCAGGCCCGGGATCGTATAGAGCCTGGTCTTCTCCTTGGCGTCGAGCCGCGGGATCGATCGGAGCAGACCCTTCGTGTAGGGGTTGACGGACCGGTAGAAGATCTCGTCGGTCGCACCGTTCTCGAACACCCGCCCGGCGTACATGACCTGTACACGGTGGGCGATCCCGGCCACGAGCCCGAGGTCGTGGGTGATCAGGAGCAGTGCCGACCCGACTGCTTTCTGGACCTCGGTGATGACCTCCATGACCTGGGCCTGGATCGTCACGTCGAGGGCCGTCGTCGGTTCGTCCGCGATCAACAACTTGGGCCGGTTGGCGACGGCCATGGCGATCATCGCTCGCTGCCTCATCCCTCCGGAGAACTCGTGCGGGTACTGGCGGGCCCTCCGACTCGGCTCCGAAATGCCCACCAGGTCGAGCAGCTCGACCGTTCTCTTCCACGCCAACGGTTTTCCCACCGGGGCGTGTGCCCTGATCATCTCGACGATCTGCTCCCCCACCGTGAACACCGGATTGAGAGCGGTCATCGGGTCCTGGAAGATCATCGCAATGTCCGACCCACGCACCCCTCGCATCGCCCTATCGGACAGCGTCAGCAGGTCACGGCCTTCGAACAGGACCTGACCAGAAACCTGAGCCCGCTTGGGCAACAGCCGCATCGTGGCGAGCGCCGTCACCGACTTTCCCGATCCTGACTCCCCCACGATCCCCAGCACCTCACCCTCCGCGATGTGCATGTCGACCCCGCGGACGGCGCGGACAAGACCGTCTTCGGTCGGAAACTCGACCGTGAGTCCCTGCACCTCCATCAGCGGTCGGAGGCCGGCCTCGAACTCCGGTCTGGATCGTGGGTCGATGGGAGTGATCAAGTTCGGCCCCCACCGCTCGACGGGTCGAGGGCATCCCGGAGCCCGTCACCGAGAAAATTGATCGACAGCGTGATCAACATCACGAAACTGCCCGGCAGCAGCACGCGGTAGGGGTTGGAGTCGATGGCGCCTTTGGCTTCGGCCACCAGGTTGCCGAGGGTCGGGGTCGGGAACTGCACGCCCAGCCCGAGGAACGACAGTGTGGACTCGAGGATGATCGCAGTGCCCACGAGCAAGGTCGTCTCGACGACGACCGGACCCATCACGTTGGGGAGGATGTGTCTGAACATGATTCGGCCGGATCGGGCTCCGGCGGAACGGGCGGCCATCACGAACTCCTGCTCCTTGTATTGCAGGAACAACCCGCGCACGACACGGGCGATCCGGGTCCAGAGCAGCGCAGCGAGCACGATCGAAATGCTCCACGGACTCGATCCCCACTTCAGGGCGAGCACGAGCAGGATGGCGAGCGCGGGAACGAGCAACACCATGTTGATGATCTGCGACACGAGAGCGTCGATCCATCCTCCGAAGTAGCCGGCGACGGCTCCAAGCAGAGTCCCGATGAGCGTCGTGGAGAGCGCGACCAGCAACGCGATCCTGATCGAGAAGCGACCGCCCATGAAGGTTCGAACCAGGAGGTCGCGGCCGATGTCATCGGTGCCGAACGGGTGGGCGGCGGTCGGGGGTTGGCGAAAGTCCGGTGTGATCTCGTCGAACTCGTAAGGGCTGAGCGCCGGCGCCACCCAAAACGACACCGTGAGAACCACCAGCACCACGGCCGCCAGCACCGCCAGCTTGTGACGCCGGAACCGGTCCCACACCTGCCGACCGAAGGATCTCGCCTCGGTCTCGATGCTGTCGTCGATCGCAGAGACGTGCCTGGTGTCAGTCATATCGAATCCTCGGGTCGAGCACCCCGTACAAGAGGTCGGCCAGCAGGTTGAACGAGATCGTGAGCAGTGCGGCCACCATCACGAGCCCCATCACCAGATCGAGGTCCAGGTTGGGCAACGCGCTCACCAGGAGCTGTCCGAGCCCGGGCCAGGCGAAGATCGTCTCGGTGATCACCGACCCGCCGAGAAGCCCGGCGAAGTCGAGCGCCCACAGGGTCACCAGCGGGATGAGCGCGTTCCTCAGGGCGTGCTTGAAGATCACCCGGCGCTCGGACAGTCCCTTCGCTCGCGCCGTGCGGATGTAGTCGGATCCGATCACCTCGAGCATGGCCGCGCGTTGGAACCGGCTCTCGGTGGCGAGCAGGACGATGGTGAGCGTGATGATCGGGAGCGTCGCCGAAGCGAGATAGTCACCGAACGAGGCGACGTGTTTGCCCGTGACGTAGAACGGTTTCCAGCCCGTCCAGTCCTGCCACCACACGCCCCAGAAGGCCTGGAGCAGGAGTCCGAAGAAGAACGTGGGCATCGCAATCCCAACGAACGACGCCCCCGTGACGAGATAGTCGCCGATCGAGTACTGCTTGATGGCGCTGAACACACCCAGCACCACCGCCAGAAAGGCGATGAGCAGGAACGACGGCACGGCGAGGAGAGCGGTGTTCCACAACCTCTCTGCCACGATCCCGGCGACAGGCTTCTCGCCGAGTGATGTGGACGTCCCGAGGTCTCCGGTGGCCGCGTCCGTGATCCATCCCACGTACCGGAGAGGGATGGGCTTGTCGAGTTCGTACAGATCGATCAGGCGGTCATAGGCGGCGTCCGAACACGTCGTGCAGGTGGCCAGCCGGGCTAACGGGTCGCCCGAAATCGACACGAGCACGAAGACAACGAAGGTGGCCGCCACCAGCAGCGGGATGGTTGTGAAGATTCGACGCACGGCGTATGCGAACACGCCCGTCATATGCACCCAGCCCCCCAGCCATTTCAAACGAGTCTCCAGTCTCCAGTCTCCAGTCCCTCGCTTCGCTCGGGCTGTGCTGAGCATTGGGCGGGCGGTACTGAGTGCCGGAGGCATCGCCGTCTCGAGCGCCGCGTCCCACGCTGGAGGTGCGATGCGATGCCTTGGGCTCTGTTTCGCTCGGGCCCACTGAGTACCGAGTACTCGGTGCTCAGTATCTGAGGACTGGGGACTGGGGACTGGAGACTGGAGACTGGAGACACCGTGAAGCGAGGGCCTTTCGACATGCAATCGGGCTTCCCGGAGATAGGAGGGCATGGACCTCACAGGTCCCAAGAGAGGAGCACGAATGACACAGAGACGATGGCTGTTGATGGTGAGCCTGCTGGCATTGATTGCCGCTGCCTGCTCATCCGACACCACATCTCCCAGCACCACGGCTGCCGGCGACACCGGCGCCACGACGCCCACGACCACTTCTGGATCTGATGATCCGGGAACAACGGCGGCCTCCGTCGACGACTACTGCGCAGACGGGGCCGACGGGACGCTCATCTGGGCTCACGAGCAGGAACCGCCCGATCTCCATCTGAACGACCCCAACAACAACCTGTCGGTCACCTCGTACGTGTGGCAGGTGATGTGGGACGATCTGTACGGGATCTCGGCTGCGCTCGACTTCTACCCTGAACTGCTCGCCGAAGAGGGCGTCGTCAACGACAACGGCGACGGGACCACCACCATCGACTTCCGGCTCCGAGATGGCCTGACGTGGTCGGATGGTGAGGCTCTCACGGCGGACGACGTGAAGTTCACCTTCGACATCCTCATGGAGGGATACGACCCCGAGTCGGGCGGCGGCATCTATCTGATCGGCAGCCGCACGGGCTACGACCTCATCACCGACTTCCGGGTCAACTCCGACACCGAGTTCAGCATCGACTTCTCGGCGTTCTACGCCGGTTGGAAGACGCTGTTCACCAACGTGTTCCCCGCCCACGCTTTCGGTGAGGGCGCCGGAGCCACCGAGGTCAACGAGGCCCTGTCCACCTGGACGAACGCCGATGGCGAGATCCTGCCCTCCTCGGGCCCAATGGTCTTCGAGAGCTGGGAGCAGGGCGTATCGATGAACTTCGTCCGCAACGACAACTACCACGGCTCGGTCAGCCCTGACACCCAGAACAAAGGGGCGGCGTGCGTCAGTGCGCTGAAGATCAACTGGGTGACCGACACCGACGCCCAGATCAACTCGCTCAAGTCGGGTGAGGCGCACATCATCTTCACCCAGCCCCAGCTGGCATTCGAAGAGATCGGAAACGACCCGGCCTTCACGGTCGCCGCGTCGCCCGGTCCGATCTGGGAGCACTGGGGCTTCAACGTTCTGGGAGTCCACCTGTCGAAGTCCGATGTGCGAGAGGCTCTGGCGCTCGCACTCGACAAGACTCAGGTGGTCCAGACGCTCTATGCCCCGCTCTTCGGCGACGCTCTCGCCGCCGACGGATTGGGCAACAGCTATTGGATGGCCAACCAGCCCGCATATGTCAATCATCAGGGTGATGCTGGGTACGGAAAGGGAGACGTCGACGGCGCCAAGGCCAAACTCGAAGCCGCGGGGTACACACTGGGCGACGACGGCGTCTATGCCCACCCCGAGGACGGACGCCTGAGCCTGCGCGTCGGGACGACGGGAGGCAACGCCCTCCGAGAACTCCAGCAGCAGATCATCCAGGCCCAGATGAAGGCCGCCGGGATCGAGATCACCATCGACAACGTTCCCGGTTCGGGCTACTTCACGGAGCGCCCGTTCAACGAGGCCAACTTGCTGTCCTCGGCGTCGGGTGGCGAACTCGGCGACTCGACGCTCATCGACATCATGCAGTTCGCGTGGGTCGGCGGCCCGTGGCCGGGCGGCCAGAGCCCGTCGTACTTGAGCGGCGGTGTGGTCGACGGCGACGATGGTCCCGTTTCTGCAACCAACAACCCGTACGGCTTCCGGAACGAGGCTTTCGACGCTCGGGCAGCCGAGTGCGACGCCACGATCGATGACGCCCAGCGGGCGGATTGCTACAACGAGCTCGATCTGTACGCAACGACGCTGCAGCTCGACGCTGAGCAAGGCTTGTTTGTCTTGCCACTGACGCAGAAGCCCGACTTCTTCGCCTACTCGAACGAGTTGCTGGTGGCCGGCGCCGTGTCGCCCGACACGAACACGGCCGGGCCGCTCTCGAACATGGTCGATTACAAGCTGAGGTGAGATGACGGCATGGGGTCCGCCCGGAAGGGCGGACCCCACCGTCGGACACCCGACACTTTCATCCCTTCCCCTCTTGGGTCTCTTATGACATGCTTTGTCGCATCAGGACATAAGGCATGCATGGTGGACCCAACCGACGCCGAACTGTTGGCTGCGGCGGCGAGAGGTGATGGAGACTCGTTTTCCGTCTTCTTTCGCAGGTATGCGCGCCCGGTGACCCTGTACGCGGTCAGGAGGTGTCGGGATCCCCACGACGTGGGCGACCTGGTCTCCGAGACATTCCTGGTGGCCCTCCAGGCCGCCGGCCGGTACATACCGCAGACCGACACCGCGCTCCCCTGGCTGTTCGGCATAGCCCGACGGGTGCTCGCCCGCCAGCATCGGAGGAGGGCCAGCCATCGACGACTTGCCGTGAAGGCAGGGAACGTCGAACCGCTCGTCACCGGCGACGAGGTCGACGCCATCGCCGAAGCTATCGACGCCTCCCGACAGCGACGTGCGATCGAGGCGGCTCTGGCGACCCTCTCCGACGGGGAGCGAGAGATCTTCCTTCTCGTCGCGTACGATGGGCTCTCCCCAGGAGAAGCGGCTGTCGTCGTGGGTGTGTCCGCCAACGCCGCCCGGCTCCGATTGTCCCGGGCTCGCCGGCGGATGCGTGAAGAACTCGACCCGGCACTCAGGTCCATTCCGGAGGCCCGCCATGCCTTCTGAGATGGTCAAGCCCGACCTCCCCGATACCCCTGAGCTGTACTCGCGGATCGAAACGGCGCTGCACGAAGAGGCGCGAGTGATCCGCTCTCGCCATTTGGCACGTCAGCGGCGGATCAGATGGTACGAAGGCCTGCGGCCGGCGCTCAGCGCAACCGCCGCCATCATGGCGGTGGTCCTGGTCGTACCTCTCGGGTCGAGCACCACCGGCTCCGCAGTCGTGCCTGCACCAGGCGAACCGGTGCCGGTGGCGGTCTCGTGGGACGGGACGTACACCGATCGTCTGCCCGATGACGACATCGAGGCCGTTTCCGAGCCTCGCTCCGACAGCGGAACGTCGAAGAACGACATGTTGCCGAACGACGATCGTGAGGCCGCGGAACCGTCGTCGGTCGACATGCTCGCCACTCCGCCGGCATAGATACCTCGAGAGCGTCCCATCGGGTCTGCGTACGCCCGGCGACATGGTTGCTCCGCTTGCGGGGGTCGGCTTGGGGGCCGGCCCCCGCCCTCCCGCTCAGCCGTTGACGATCAGCGCAACCCTGTCTGCGATCTGGTCGGCGTCCATGCCGATCGAACGAATGACATCGTCTGCGGATCCCGCCGGCAGGAAGTGATCGGGAATGCCGAGCAGGGTCACCTTTCCGGCCATACCCGAACCGGCCAGGCGCTCCATGACCGCCGCCCCGAAACCTCCCGACACGACATTGTCCTCCACACAGACGACGTGACGGTATGCGGCGACCCACGACTCGAGGCGTTCGTCGAGCGGCTTCACCCACCTGGCGTTGATGACCCCGCAGGAGATCCCTGACTGTTCGAGCGTGGCCGCGGCTTTCTGGACATGCTCGACCATGCGTCCGTTGGCGAGGAACAACACGTCCTCACCGGAGGTGAGTTCGTCCCACTCCCCGATCGGGATCGGCTCGGCCGGGATCACCGGGAGCGACGCCGCCGAAGCCTTCGGATATCGAAGCGCCACCGGTCCGTCATGGGTCACTGCCGTTTCGAGCATGCCGCACAGGTCGGCGGCATCGGCGGGTGCTCCGACAACCAGTCCCGGGATCATCCGCAGGAAGGTCAGATCGAATACGCCGTGATGGGAGGGCCCGTCGGGTCCCGTCACACCGGCCCGGTCGACGAGGAACGTCACCGGCAGGGCGTGAAGGGCGATGTCCATCGTGATCTGGTCCATCGCCCGCTGGAGGAAACTCGAGTAGATCGCGACGACAGGCCGCTTGCCCGCCATGGCGAGGCCGGCCGCGAGACCGACGGCATGCTGCTCGGCGATACCGGTGTCGATGACCCGGTCCGGAAACTCGTCGGCCATGTCGGCGAGGCCAGTCGACGAGATCATGGCGGCCGAGATGCCAACCAGATCGTCGTGACGCCCGGCCGCGTCCAGGAGAGCCTTGCCGACGACGTCGGTGAGCTTCAGTTCCGACGACAAGGGCTGGCCGGTGGCAACATCGAACTTGCCGACACCGTGGAGTTTGTCGACGTCGTCGTCGATCGCCGGCTGGTACCCATTGCCCTTCTCGGTGACCACGTGGACGACAACCGGTTCGGCGTACCCTTTGGCCCGGGCGAAGGTGTCTTCGAGCAATTCGATGTCGTGCCCGTCGATCCGACCCGTGTATTTGAGACCGAGCGTGTCGAAGACCGTCGAGGGCTCGAGGACCTGCTTGGCGGCTTCTTTGAAACGCATCGCCAGCTCGTCTGCGGTTTCTCCGACGATGGGAAGCCCGCGGAGGATGCGGGTGGTCGTCTTCTTCGCCCATTCGTAGCGAGGA
>Ga0224510_10000828_pt1 | contig 21837 bp, 12 predicted proteins | sample SF_May12_sed_USG_FD_170161 | JGI IMG/M metagenome (GOLD analysis project Ga0224510, IMG submission 170161) | Sediment microbial communities from San Francisco Bay, California, United States - SF_May12_sed_USGS_4_1 | ecosystem: Environmental > Aquatic > Marine > Sediment | place: USA: California... | reverse complement strand
TTCTTCGCCGTCGGCATGCAGGGTACCGCCTCGCTCGCCATCCTCTTCAGCCTCACCCGGATAGAAAGCTACCGGGTCAACATCCTGATGCTCTTCGAGATCGTGGTCGGCGCCCTCTCCTTTGCCATCTGGTCCGGCAAAGCCGTCGCCGCCCACGAGTGGCTGGGCATCACCTTGATCATCACCGCCTCGCTCCTCGACAACCTCAGAACAAATCACTCTTGACCACCTAGCCCCCCCCCTCACCCACCCCACCACCCTAACACACAATTTAACCAAATATATTTGACATCACGCATTCCACTACGGTAATTTGTTAGGCGAGCCCCGATTTATCTCCCCTCAAGCGGCTCTGCCGGTCAGCCCTAATCATCGGCCTGCCGTGCATGCCGCACATAGCGACAAAATTCGCCACCGCCGAACAATAACTGCGGATGGAATGAGCTGTTGTCATTTAGCCGAAAAGGATGGTCCCAAATGCCTTCGAAACGACAACTCACTATTTACCGAGTAACAAATCACGGCAAAGCTATCTTCACATTTAAAACCTGCCAAGAGATAGAAATAACAATTACACCAGGGAGCACTGTCGATTTATTTTCTTTTGAAATAGAAAAATCGTCAATTTTTCAAAAATCGCTGCATGAAAAAACGATTAAAATAGTTTGTCAGCAAACTATTCAAACAGACAATGAGTACGCACAAAATCTACAAAACAACATAACTCTCTACAGAGAACCTCATCAGGCAACAACATTTCAGAAAAATACCAAGACAACATCAACAAAAAAACCACCAGACAAATCACTAACAGCAAATAAAAAGAAAGTCACTAAGACCACAAAAAGCAAGGAGGTGAAGAAATGAACTAAAAAATCCGCCACATAAAACGACTTAAAAACGACTAACTAAACACCATCATGGAGGTAAACTATGGCATCTATCGGCTCTGTCAACCTGACCATCAATATCGAAGGGGCTAATGCACGGGTTAGAGTTCGTTACACGCTTTACTTCGACGACTTCGACCGGCGGAGCAACCTGCCCTACACCGAAAATTGCTATATTTACGGAGATGATACCAACGTCGGCGATACCTTGGCGGGTGGAGACGACTCCATCCCACGCGGCACTATCGCCATCACCACCGTGACCGCCAACGGCTCGTCAAGTATCAGTCGCGATTACACGAAATTATATTCCCGCCACGAGCTCGATGAGGATAGCTGGCCGAACAACCCTGACGACATCAGGGCCAGAGTCATTCTGACCCCCCAATTGCCGGTCGCAAGAAAGAAGGATAGCAACCTCGTCCAGTATAGCTTCTGAACATCCCAGCCGATTCCCTCGGCAACGTGGAACAGGCCTCGAAGAGCGCATTGACTCCGGGGCCTGTTCTCCCGTTAAGCATCACCCACAACCTCCTCTCAAACGACTACCTCGCCAACATGTTTTGCCTAGGCTCATCACCGGCATCTTGCCGCCACCACAAGCGGGATGCAAAATCAGCCAATCCCCACCCGGTACACTCATCAACTAACCATTTGGTGGGCACCGGAATGCCAGGGCCTGTTTCCCTTCCGCCAGCCTCGCAGCAACGGCAGCTTATCCACCTAAACAAAATGCTTAACAAATCCCAACAACACCAACACCCACCCGGGGGCTACCCCCCAATGAATTACCTACCCACCCCCATTGACTAAAAGATTTTCTCTGTTAGGTTAATATTATTGACTATCGATTTGCATTCAACCATTCAATGTCACTGTATATTTTCGACCAAATGTATCGCCCACTGTATATGAACACATGATATCTGCGTCTGCGCCAAGAGGTTTCACTCCAAATCACCAAAAGGGGTTCCACCTCAACAATGTCATCAGCAGTGGCAACAGTTAATAGAGAACAACTGATTTGGCTTCTGGGCAGCCTGAGCGGTCTGTACCGTCAGCCGTTCAACGCCGAGTTGGCGGTGCAGGCCTTCCCGCCCCCATGCACCCATGCTACCCTGCGCGAGGCGGCACACTCCCTGGGATTCAAAACCGGGACCTGTGGCATCGAGCAGCTTGACTGGTCCAAGCTGCCGTTGCCGGCCATCGCTTTTCTGCGCCCCGCTCCGGCAACCGCACAGGAATCCGCCGACACGGACGATGTACCCCTTCAAACCAATCCTGAAGAGCGCATCCCTGAGTCAGCCACCATACCCATCATCATCCTTAAATCCGATGGCCGCACCATCCTCTACTTCCAGGCCGGCTCCAAGACACCAAACAACATCGACAACGAAGAGGCCGCCAGCCGCTTCCAACCGGAACTGATCCTCATCGGCCGGGAGTCTGCCGCCACGGCCGGCGAGGAGGAAAACGTCCCCGGCTTCACCACAAAAAAGAAGCCATTTGGGTTCTCCTGGTTTATCCCCGAACTGCTCAAGCACAAGAAGATCTGGAAGGACGTCCTCCTCGCCAGCCTCGCCATTCAACTGGTGGGACTGGCCACCCCGCTCTTCACCCAGGTGATCATCGACAAGGTCATCGTCCACCAGAGCAGGAGCACCCTCATCGTCCTCGGCGTCGGTCTCATCATGTTCATGCTCTTCAACATGGTGATGAGCTGGCTTAGGCAGTATCTGGTCCTGCATACCGGCAACCGCATCGACGCGGTGCTGGGCAGCCAGGTCTTCCGCCATCTCCTGCGGCTGCCCCTGCCCTACTTCGAGCTTCGCCCCACCGGCACCCTGGTGGCAAGACTGCAGGGGGTGGAGACCATCCGCCAGTTCGTCTCCGGCGCCGCCGTCACCCTGGTCCTCGACCTGCCCTTCCTGCTCATCTTCCTGGCCGTGATGTTCGCCTACTCCTGGCAGCTGTCGCTCATCGCCCTGGGGATCATGGGCCTGATCTCCCTGATCAGCTTTCTGGTTGTCCCCCTCTTCCGCGACCGGATCAACAAGCAATTCCTGCTCGGCGCCCGCAACCAGGCCTTTCTCACCGAATACCTCTCGGGCATGGCCACGGTGAAGTCCCTGCAAATGGAACCGGACATCGACCGCAAATACGGCGACTACCTGGCCCAATACCTGGCCGCGGGCTTTTCCACCCGCCAGATCGGCAACAGCTACAACGTTGTCGCCAACGGTCTGGAACAGGTGATGACCCTCGCCATCCTCATCGTCGGTGCCCTGCTGGTGATGGACAACAAGGGCTTCACCGTCGGCATGCTGGTGGCCTTCCAGATGTTCGCCTCGCGGATGAGCCAGCCCATGCTCCGGCTGGTGGGGCTGTGGCAGGAGTTCCAGCAGGCCGAAATCGCCGTGGAACGGCTGGGCGACATCCTCGACATGCCCCAGGAGCCGCACACCCTCATCCCCAACCGCGAGAACGCCGGACTGGGGAAACTTGAGATGACGGACATCGCCTTCCGTTATTCCCCCAATCACCCCTGGCTCTACCGCAACCTGGACATGCATTTCAAACCGGGCCATCTCACCGTGCTGATGGGGCCGTCGGGCTGCGGCAAAAGTACCCTGGCCAAGCTGATGCTCGGCTTCTACCAGCCCAACGAAGGCAATATCACCCTCAACGGCCGCGATATCCGCTATCTGGCCGCCAACGAACTGCGACAAACCTTTGGCGTGGTGCCCCAGGAAACCGTGCTCTTCTCCGGCACCATCTACGACAATCTGATCATGGCCCATCCCCACGCCACCTTTGATGAGGCCATCGCCGCCAGCAAAGCGGCGGAGATTCACGAGGTCATCGAAGCATTGCCCAACGGCTACCAAACCGAGATCGGCGAACGCGGCACCGGCCTGTCCGGCGGCCAGCGGCAACGGCTCGCCATTGCCCGGGCACTGCTCAAACGGCCCAAGATCCTCATCTTCGACGAGGCGGTCTCCAACCTCGACCAGCAGACCGCCGAACATTTCGCCCAAACCATCAATCGCCTCAAGGGCAAGGTGACCATGCTCTTCATCACCCACCAGATCCCCAAAGGGCTGCAGGTGGACGAGGTACTCTCCCTGGCCTCCCATCATGCAACCCATATGGAGGTGGTAGAGGATGAACGGCGGCAGGGCGAACGAAGCTTTTGTAAACAACCGAGTGGCGCGCCAGAGTGAATGGACCGAGAGCATCGCAGTGGGAAGTGAAAGGTTTACTGCCACGATAAAGGAAACATTGGGTATCCGTGCCAAGGGACGCACGATTACGGCAAGTCGCGACGAGGCCTACCAGCTCCGGGAACCGGCTTTCGACTACAACGACGATTTTGCCCCCGAAATGGAGCATATTGGGGGCCAAAACAGCCATTTATGGAATATTTATCATGATATTCCAGACTGATAGCTTGGTCCGACCCCATAAAAACAGCAGCCCCCTCGAAAAGGAGCATATTGGGGGCCAAAACAGCCATTTATGGGATATTTACCATGACATTTCAAACTGATAGCTTGGTCCGACCCCATGAGAAAAAAATAACCAGACCCCATAAAAAAACTGTCCAACGCCATGGACACGAAAAGGCTAAAAAACATGACAAAGCAGGAATTGAAATCTGGTTGCGGAAGGCAATCGGAGCCCAATAAACCTAACATCGATGACCTAGGCTTGCCCCCAACTATTCCTTGCATTGAAAAAACCCCCTTGTCGCCCGTGAAGGAACTGCTCTGTGTTGCCCTGATCTGGCTGCTGATTGCCGGCATCCCCCTCTCCTTTCGTTATTACGCCCCCCTGTTCCCTATCGTTTGGGGGGGGCAGGCCCTTGTAGAGTATTGGTTACGCAAAAAATACAACATAGCTTTCTTGCCACGACGCTTCTTGAACTGGCTGTATGCCACCCGTGCATGGGACATATTCGTGTTACGTTCAAAAAAGAATCCGAAGGCAGCAGCCCTGAAAAATTGGGCCATGGTCTGTTTATTCCTGGGGTGCGGCATCTTGTACATAGTTTATCTCGATGCTACTTCAGCGGCTGTCGAATTAAGCGAGATGAGGGAGGTCTCAGGGACACTGGAAGATTGGAAATGGCACACGGGTCGGTATTCATGCGGTGACACGCTGGTACTTCGTCTTAGGAATGGTGAAACTGAGAGTTTCAGGAACTATCTGAGTAAAGAGACCGCTAATTATTACAACCAGATAAAGGGGCAAGAGGTAACAGTGTTGACCCAAGAAGAGCCACACCATATCAACCCGAGTTGCAGGAAATCAAAAATAGTTCGGCAATTAAAACATGGAAATCGTACCATTGTCTTCTACAGCAAATTGCGTGCAAAAAAAATAAATACATTTTTCACAAATATAGCAAAAACACTATTCGCCATCTGCTTCATTATCTATATGCGAATCTGGACAATCAATCGCACACAATAACAGATTTTTTAAAGTTAAATTTTATACAGAGGGAAGGCAATGACAATAAATGCAATTATGGCAAAAACAACCGCAAAGAATGTAAAAGCATTCCTCGACCTTTCTACCCACCCGACGGGTGTTATCAGCGGCATTAAGGACGGTCTTGAAGGAACTGCACTCGGCGCAGCGCAAGCGGCGACAGCGGCAGTATCAACCCTAGAAACTTTTGTTAGTGCAGCTATTGAGTCTGGAGCTTTACGAAAATTAGGTGTTGGGGCCGCCGGCATGAGCTTACTACTTGATATTGCTGACGCAAAACAACAACTCTCCAGTGAAGATGGAGGAACTATTTCAGACTCCACCATGTTGTCCCTATTAGCGGATACGGCCGCAATTACTGCTGCCGCCGTAGCCGCACCTGAGATCGCCGCGGTTGCGGTGGTGGCTACAGCAGCCTTCACCACCGCAGCCTTATTGCAATCCGAGGGTGACAGTGAAATATTTGACGGGCTAGTGGATCTAGCTGAAAAAACCCAACAAACGATTTTCGAGGCAGGTGGAGCTGTAGAAAAATTTTTTGAGGATGTTGGCCGCGCCACAAAGGAGGATCTCAACGAAGGAGCTGACGCTGCTGAGCAGGCTCTCAACGCGGGCATAGCAGCCGTGGACAAAATGATGGCAATGGCCGGCGGTACCATGCTTGACGGCCTGTCAAGAGGCATGAATGACTTACTCTCAGACCTTTTCGACAATGCCCAACGTACGCTTCGTCGTCGTGATCCGCTGACCATGGACCTTGACGGCGACGGCCTTGAGACCGTCGGCATCGACCCGATCAACCCCGTCCTTTTCGACCACAACGGTGACGGCATCAAGACCGCCACCGGCTGGATCAGCCCTGACGACGGTTTCCTAGTGCTGGATCGAAACGACAACGGCACCATCGACAACGGTACCGAGTTATTCGGCGACTCCACGCCGCTCCTGGACAGTGAGGGCAACGTGATCGGCACTGCCGAGGACGGATTTGCGGCCCTGACCCAGGAAGACACCAATGGTGACGGCTTGGTGGATGCAGGGGATGCCAACTTCACCAATCTCAGGATTTGGCGCGACCTCAACAGCGACGGGGTGAACCAGGAAGGTGAGTTACAAAGCCTCGAAGAGGCCGGTATTGCGGCCATCCATGTTGCCAAGACCGAGAACTCGCAGCCCCTGGCCAACGGCAACCTGCTCGCCGACAAGGGCGCCTTCGTGCGCACTGACGGCAGCGAAGGCGACCTCGGAGCGGTGAGTGCCGAAATGGGCGACATCGACTTGGCCGAGGACACCTTCCACAGTGAATTCACCGACTCCATCCCCCTTACTGCCGACGCCGAATCCCTGCCGGACATGAACGGCTCCGGCCGAGTGCGCAGCTTGCGGGAGGCGGCAAGCCTTTCTCCAGAACTGGCAGACCTTCTCTCACAATACGCCCAGGCGACAACCCGCACCGAGCAGGTGGCATTACTCGACCAACTGGTTACCGCCTGGGGCAAAACCTCGGACCTGCCGGTTTCCGGCGATGGCGCATACGACGGACTCCCAACCACCGTTTCATTTGAAAAAATTTCCACAGGAAGCGACAGCTATCAAGTTTGGATGAACAGACTGCAAACCCTGGAACGCTTCAATGGCAAGACATTCGCCAACCCGCCCGAGGGAGCAGAGTCGGTTTTCGTTAACATATTTAATGTTCGATTGGATTTTCTCAACCAGGCGTATCATGTGCTCAGGCAATCGGTTTATGACGGCCTGCTCCTGCAGACCCGCCTTAAGCCTTACGTGGAGGCCATCGACTTGGCGCTCGACGAGAATGGCCTTGCCATGGACTACAGTGATACCATTGCCACCTTCCAAACCCGCTACGATGCAGCGCCGGCAGAAGCGGTACGCGATCTCCTCGACCTGCAACGCATTGCCGGAACCGACATGAACGGTATGGGCTGGGACGGCTATGGCCAACTGCGTGGCTGGCTAGCCGATGCTGATCCGGCATTGCACCCCGACTTGATTGCCGCATTAGGTGACTTCGGCTATCCGGGTCTCGCGACCGCGGGCAATGGGAGCGATAACAGCGAGGCCGTAATCGGTGATGATACCGGAGACCTGCTCAACGGCCAGGGGGGCAACGACCTGGTTCTGGGCAGCGACGGCGACGACACCTTGACCGGTGGCACTGGCAATGATGTGCTTTACGGCGGTGACGGCAACGATACCTACGTCTTCAATCTCGGGGACGGGGAGGACACCATTGTCGAGGCCCACGGTGACACCGGCACCGATACTTTGCAGTTTGGCCCCGGCATCCTGGCTGGTGATCTGGATATCTATGCTGAGGGTGATAAGTTGGTATTCAAACACACCAATGGCAAGGACAGTGTTTCGATTGCCAACTGGTTCGGCAGCCTCAATGCCGACAACCACCGGCTGGACACCCTGCGCTTTGCCGACGGCAAGACCCTTGGTTTCGACACCCTGCAACTGGGCAGCGACGGGACAGACACCCTCATCGGCACCGACACCAACGACATCCTGGTGGGCGGGGCCGGCGACGATGTACTGGAAGGGGGCGCGGGCGACGACCTGCTCATGGGCGGCACCGACGACGACACCATGACCGGCGGCCTGGGCAACGACACCTATGTGGTAGACTCGGCGCAGGACTTGGTCATCGAAGCGGCTGACGAAGGGATAGACACGGTGGAGGCTCGGGTGAGCCACACCCTGGCGGCCAACGTGGAGAACCTGACCCTGGCCGGTTTTAACTCCATCAACGGCGTCGGCAACGACCTCGACAACGTCCTCACCGGCAACTCCGCCAACAACGCCCTCTACGGCCTGGAGGGCGACGACACCCTTTACGGCGGAGGGGGCAACGACATGCTTGACGGCGGCACTGGCGCCGACCTGATGATGGGCGGAGAGGGCGACGACTCTTACGTGGTGGACACCCTGGCCGACACGGTGACGGAATCGGCCAATCAGGGCACGGACACCGTCTACACCGCCCTCTCCTACACCCTGGGCGCCAACCTCGAAAACCTCACCCTCCTCGGCACTGAGGCGGTGGACGGCACTGGCAACGAGCTTAACAACGTGCTCACCGGCAACACCGCAGACAACATCCTCCGCGGCCTTGCCGGCAACGACCTTCTCGACGGCGGCCTGGGCGCCGACACCATGTACGGCGGCACCGGCGACGACACCTTTGTTGTCGAGAGCACGGGCGACGCCGTGATCGAAAACAGCGGCGAAGGTACCGACCTGGTCAAGTCCTCCATCACCTACACCCTGGTGGACAACGTCGAGAACCTCACCCTTACCGGCACCGAGGCCATCGACGGCATCGGCAACGAACTGGACAACGTCATCACCGGCAACGCGGCCGGAAACCTCCTTACCGGTCTTGTGGGCAACGATACGCTCGACGGCGGTAGCGGCGCCGACACCATGCTGGGTGGCGTCGGCAACGACACCTATATCGTCGACAATGCCGGCGATGCGGTGACCGAAAACGCTGGCGAGGGTATCGACACCGTGCGCTCCTCCATCAGCTACACCCTCACCGACAACGTGGAGAACCTCACCCTCACCGGCTGGTCCTCGGTGAACGCCACGGGCAACGAACTGGACAACACCATCACCGGCAACTACGGCAGCAACGTTCTCGACGGCGGCCTAGGCGCCGACAACATGGCCGGCGGACATGGCAACGACACCTACATCCTGGACAACACAGGCGACAGCGTAAGCGAATCCTGGGGCCAGGGCGTGGATACGGTCATCAGCCCCTTCGACTATACCCTTGGCGAAAATGTCGAAAACCTGACCCTGACCGGCGAGGCCCTGACCGGCACCGGCAACGAACTGAACAACGTCATCACAGGTACATCCGCAGATAACACACTCACCGGCCTGGATGGCAGTGATACCCTTGATGGCGGTGCAGGCGGGGACACCCTCGTCGGTGGCCGTGGCAATGACACCTATGTTGTTGATAATCTGGCCGATACTACCATTGAGGGTGTCAACGAAGGCGTGGATACGGTTCATGCCAATCTTACCTGGACCCTGGCCGACAACCTGGACAACCTCACCCTGACCGGCACCGAGGCCATCGACGGCACCGGTAACGAGCTTGATAACGTAATCATTGGTAACTCCGCAGCCAACACCCTGAGAGGATTGGCAGGAAACGATCACCTGGATGGTGGCGCCGATGCGGATACCATGTATGGCGGCACCGGAGACGATACTTATGTGGTAGACAACGCCGGTGACGCGGTTATTAAAACAGTGCCGAGGGAACGGACGAGGTCGAATCCTCCATTACCTATACCTTGACTGACAACGTGGAGAACCTCACCCTGACCGGCGATGCGGCCATCGACGGCACCGGCAATGAACTGGACAACGTGATCACCGGCAACTCTGCGGCCAATACCCTTACCGCCCTAGAGGGCAACGACACGCTCGACGGCGGCAGGGGGGCCGATACCATGGTCGGCGGCACGGGTGACGATACCTATATCGTCGACAACAGTGCCGATGTCGTAGTCGAAGATGTTGGCGAAGGCATTGATCATGTACAGGCCAGCGCCAGCTACACCTTGTCCGACAATGTTGAGCATCTCACCCTGACCGGCTCCGACAATATCAGCGGCACCGGTAACGCCCGGGACAACACTCTTATCGGCAATTCCGGGGCCAACACTCTTGACGGAGGGGCAGGAGCCGATACCATGGCTGGTGGCGGCGGCAGCGACACCTACGTGGTGGATAACAGCGGTGATCTTGTTTCGGAAAATGCAAATGAAGGTACGGATACCGTCCGTTCAAGCATTAATTATTCCCTGACCGATAATGTTGAGAATCTTGAGCTGACCGGCAGCGCCAATCTTTCGGCAACCGGTAATACCCTTGCCAACACCCTCACTGGTAACAGCGGCGACAACATTCTCTCCGGCCTGGCCGGGGATGACACCCTTATCGACAATGCCGGCAATGATTTGCTGGACGGCGGCCTGGGCGCGGATATCATGGCAGCGGGTATTGGCGATGACACCTATGTGGTGGACAATGTTGGTGATGAGGTGACCGAGCTTGAGGCCGAGGGTATTGATACCGTGCGTGCGAGCATCGACTATACCCTTGTCGAAAACGTCGAGAATCTGGAGCTGACCGGTACTGAAGATATCAGCGGGACCGGTAACATCCTGGACAACTCCATTGTCGGTAACAGCGGGGCCAACCGTATCGACGGGGCGGAAGGGGCGGATACCATGGCCGGCGGCGCAGGCGATGATACCTATGTCGTTGATAATGCCGCAGACGTTGTAATCGAACAGGCAAACGAGGGCATCGATACCGTAGAGGCTGGTCTCAGCTACACGCTCACCGATAACGTTGAGAACCTTATCCTCACCGGGGAAGAAAATCTGGACGGTACCGGCAATAACCTGGCCAATGCCCTGACCGGCAATGTTGGCGACAACCTGTTGGACGGCGGCCGCGGCATCGATACCATGGCCGGCGGGCTTGGTGACGATACCTACATAGTTGATGAAACCGCTGATGTTGTCGTGGAGCATTCGGGTGAGGGCATCGACACCGTGCTTGCCTCAACCGACTATACCCTGAGCGATAACGTCGAACATCTGACCCTGACCGGTGATGCTGATTTGGCCGGTACCGGTAATGTCCTGGACAATACCATTACCGGCAATAGCGGGATTAATGTGCTGAGCGGTGGTGCCGGCAACGATAGTTACATCGTCGATAACACCGCAGATGTAGTAGTGGAGAACGTCGGCGAGGGCACCGACACCGTATTTTCTTCAGCCGATTATACCCTGAGCGAAAACGTCGAGAATTTGACCCTGACCGGAGTTGAGGATCTTGCCGGAACCGGTAATGACCTGAACAACACCATCCTCGGCAACAGCGGCGCCAACCTCATCGATGGTGCGATGGGGGCCGATACCATGGCCGGAGGAGCGGGGGATGACACCTATATTGTCGACAATAGCGGTGATCGTGTCACAGAGGGTTCCGGTGAAGGAACAGACTTGGTTTACTCATCAGTGACCCATACCCTTTCCGCCAATGTCGAAAACCTGACCTTGACCGGAACAGCCGCCATTAACGGGACCGGCAATAATCTTAATAATATTATCATTGGCAACACTGCGGATAACAACCTCTACGGCAGCAGCGGTAATGATACCCTGCTTGCCGGCGAGGGCAACGACTACCTTGACGGCGGTTCCGGGGCCGATGCCATGAGTGGTGGCAGCGGCAATGATACATATATCGTTGATAACTCAGGAGACGTGATTACCGAGCTTGCCGGCGAGGGTATTGATATTGTCTATTCCAGCGTAAGCCATACCCTGGCTGACAACGTCGAGAACCTGACCCTGACCGGCTACGGCTATATCAACGGCACCGGCAATGAGCTGAATAACGTGATCACCAGCAATAACCGCAACAACACTCTCAGTGGTCTGGCCGGAAATGACACCCTGATCGGCAATTCCGGCAATGACACCCTGGACGGCGGCACGGGCGCCGACACCATGAGCGGCGGTTACGGCAACGATACTTATGTGGTGGACAATGTCGGCGACGTGGTCAGCGAGGCTTATGGCCAGGGCACCGATCATGTTTATTCCGGCATTGATTATACCCTGACTGACAACGTCGAGAATCTGACCCTGACCGGTACGGATGATTTGAATGGTACCGGCAACAGCCTGAATAACGTTATTTACGGCAACACGGGTAACAATGTCATAGATGGTCAGGGTGGCAACGATACCCTGTACGGTAATTCCGGTGACGACACCCTGATTGGCGGTGACGGGAACGACTGGCTGTATGGTCAAGGGGGCGCTGACCATCTCTATGGCAATGCCGGTAACGACACCCTGGATGGTGGCACGGATGGAGATACCATGATCGGTGGCAGCGGCAATGACACCTATGTGGTGGATAATGTCGGTGATATTGTTACGGAGAACGTGAACGAGGGCACCGATCTGGTCCAATCTTCCATCACCTATACCTTGACCGATAATGTCGAGAATCTGACCCTGACCGGGTCTTCCGCGATCAACGGCACAGGTAATGAACTGGATAACGTGATCCGTGGTAACTCGGCAGCCAATGTACTTGATGGTTTAGCCGGCAACGACACCATTTATGGTAATTCCGGTAACGACACCCTGCTTGGCGGTGAAGGCAACGATTATCTTGACGGCGGTTCCGGGGCCGATGCCATGAATGGTGGCAGCGGCAATGATACCTATATCGTTGACAACTCCGGTGACGTGATTACCGAGCTTGCCGGCGAGGGTATTGATATTGTCTATTCCAGCGTAAACCATACCCTGGCTGACAACGTCGAGAACCTAGCCCTTACCGGTAGCGGTTACATTAACGGTACCGGAAACGAACTGGATAACGTGATTACCGGCAATACCGGCCACAACACCCTGAGCGGTCTTGCCGGCGACGATACCCTGATCGGCAATTCCGGTAATGACACCCTGGATGGCGGCACGGGCGCCGACACCATGAGCGGCGGTTACGGCAACGATACTTATGTGGTGGATGATGTCGGAGATGCGGTCACCGAATCATACAATGCAGGCACCGACCATGTTTACTCCAGCATCGATTATACCCTGACGGATAACGTCGAGAACCTGACCTTGACCGGTACGGCCGACACAAACGGAACAGGTAACATTCTCAGTAATGTTATCACCGGAAACACAGGGAACAACGTGCTTGACGGCCAGTCTGGCAATGACACTTTGTACGGAAACGCAGGCGATGATTTACTGACCGGCGGTGACGGCAATGATAGCCTTTACGGGGGAGACGGAGCGGACAAACTTTTCGGCAATGCGGGCAATGATATCCTGGACGGAGGCAGTGGTGTGGACACCATGGCCGGCGACACTGGCGACGATACCTACATCGTTGATAACACCAGTGATGTTATCGTTGAGAACATCGGTGAGGGTCTCGATCATGTTCAAGCTTCTGCCACCTACACTTTGAGTGACAACATCGAGAATTTAACCTTGACCGGTACGGCTGATATTGATGGCACTGGTAATGATCTTGATAATGTGATCAAGGGCAATAGCGGAGCCAATGTCCTTGCAGGCTTGGCCGGAGCCGACACCATTTATGGTTATTCCGGGAATGACACCCTGCTTGGCGGTGAAGGCAACGACTCTCTCGACGGTGGTTCCGGAGCCGACGCCATGAACGGCGGTACTGGCGATGATACCTATATCGTTGACAACACGGATGACACCGTAATCGAGCTCGTGGGCGAGGGCATGGACACTATTCATTCCAGTGCCAGCTATACCTTGAGCGATAACGTGGAGAACCTGACCCTGACCGGTTCCGCCACGATTAGCGGCATTGGCAACGAACTGGACAACGTGCTCACCGGCAACACCGGCCACAACACCCTGAGCGGTCTTGCCGGCGACGATACCCTGATCGGCAATTCCGGCAATGACACCCTGGACGGCGGCACGGGCGCCGATACCATGAGCGGCGGTTCCGGCAACGACACTTATGTAGTGGATGATGCCGGAGATGCGGTCAACGAGTCATACAATGCAGGCACCGATCATGTTTATTCCGGCATCGATTATACCCTGACGGATAACGTCGAGAACCTGACCCTGACCGGTACGGCCGACACAAACGGAACAGGTAACATTCTCAATAATGTTATCACCGGTAATGCCGGCAATAACGTACTCGACGGCGGCAGTGGCGCCGACACCTTGATTGGTGGGGCCGGCGACGATACCTATATGATCGACAATTCGGCGGACGCCATTGTCGAGTTGTTCGACGGCGGAACCGATACGGTCCACTCAAGTTCCAGCTACATTTTAAGCGAAAATATTGAAAACCTTTACTTGACCGGGGCGGCATCCATCAACGGTACCGGAAATGAGGGAGACAACCTCATCGAGGGCAACAGCGGCAACAATACCCTCTTCGGGCAAGGTGGCAATGATATCATCCATGGTTATGAGGGGGATGATTTGCTGTACGGCGGTACGGGCATTGACCAACTGTACGGTGGCGCAGGTAACGACACCTTGGATGGTGGCAGCGGAGATGATGTGATGACCGGCGGCACTGGGGACGATGTCTATGTGGTTGATGATGCCGCAGACCAGGTCATCGAGAATGCCGGCGAGGGCATCGATACTGTCCGGGCCAGCTTTAACTATGTACTCGGCGATCATGTCGAAAATCTGATCTTGACCGGCACCGCCGCCATTGACGGCACCGGTGACGAGTTCGGCAATGTGCTTACAGGCAATGACGGAGACAACGTTCTCTCCGGCCTGGCCGGGGATGACACTCTGCTTGGCAACGGCGGCAACGACACCCTGATCGGCGGCACCGGCAATGACCTGATGCAGGGCGGCAGCGGCAACGACACCTATCTGGTGGACGATGCCGGAGATGTGATTATTGAGACGGCAAACGCCGGGATAGACACGGTCCAAGCCAGCCTGGATTATACCCTGACCGAGAACGTGGAAAATCTGGTCCTGACCGGAATGGCCGACCTCAATGGGACCGGCAACAACCTGGGCAACGTACTCACCGGCAACGCAGGCAACAATGTGCTCGACGGCAAGGCCGGCGCAGACACCCTGATCGGCGGCGGCGGCAACGACACCTATATCGTCGACAACGTCGGGGACAATGTGATCGAGGCGGCTGGACAAGGCGTCGATACGGTGCTGGCCGGCGCAAATCATACGCTGGAAGTGAATGTTGAGAATCTCGTGCTCACAGGCACAGCCTCAATCAGCGGTACTGGCAATGAGCTTGATAACGTTCTTACCGGTAACAGTGCAGACAATGTCCTTTCCGGAGAGGGGGGAGACGATTTACTCGACGGCGGCTTGGGCGCCGACACCATGCTGGGCGGCGACGGCAACGACACCTATTTTGTTGACAACGCAAACGACATCGTGGTCGAGGCCGCCGACAAAGGCACTGATACCGTCTTCGCCAACGTCAGCCACACTCTGGCCGGTAATGTTGAGAACCTCATCCTCACCGGCAGCAACGCGATCAACGGCATCGGCAACGAGCAAGCCAATACCATCATCGGCAACGACGCAGCCAATACCCTTACCGGCCTGGCCGGCAACGATCTGCTCGACGGCGGCCTAGGCGACGACACCCTGCTGGGCGGAGCCGGCGACGACACCTATCTTTTCGGACCGGATAGCGGCAACGACCGTATCATCGACAACCAAGGGAACAACATCCTGCGCATTGGCGGCGGCCTGACAGAATTCGATCTTGAAGCGAACCGGGTCGGCGACGATTTGCAGGTGCAGGTGTACGGCACCGATCACTCCTTTGTTCTGGCCGACTGGTACCTGCAAAGCAACGAAGACGGCTTGAATATCATGCAATTCGACGACGGCACCACCCTTGATCGGGAGGGGATCGATATGCTGACCAACCGGCCGCCGGTGGCCAACCCCGACCAAATCAACGCCGTTGAGGACGGAGGCCCGGTAACGATTCCGACAGATTATCTGCTGGCTAACGATACCGACCCCAACCCATGGGACGTGCTGACGGTGACCGAGGTGGGCTCCTCGGAGGTCGGTGCCACCGTATCCCTCGTTAACAATGAGATCACCTATGATATCGGCAACGATTTTCAGTACCTGGCCGAAGGCGAAATACTGAACGACCAATTCAGCTATACAATCAGCGACCTCAAGGGAGCAACCGATACCAGTACCGTCAAGGTCGATATCATCGGCGCCAACGACATCCCGGTCACCACTGCCGATACCGCTCTGGCGGCCGAGGACACGATCATCACGGTCCAGGGCAATGTACTGAACAACGATTACGACGTGGATGCCAGCGATATCCTCACCGTGGCCACTCCCGGCACGCATGAAGGCACCTACGGCAGCCTGGCCATGGCCGACGACGGCGCATACACTTACACCGTTGCCAACGACAGCGCGGTGGTACAAACCCTAGGCCGAGAGGATGTGGTGACCGAATGGTTCGACTATACGGCCACCGACTCCATCGCCGAGGTCGCCTCCAGCCTGGAGGTCACTTTAACCGGCACCAACGATGCCCCGGTGGTGGCCGCGCCATTGGCCGACCAGCAATTCACCTGCCACAAATGGTTCTCTTTCACCCTGCCCGAGGGAAGCTTCACCGATATCGACCAGGGTGACGATCTGACCTACGCCGCCACCTTGGCCGACGGCTCCCCGCTGCCGGACTGGCTTGCCTTTGATGCCGAGACCCTGACCTTCTCGGGCCAAGCGCCCAAGCATGTGGAAAAGACGACCGAAATCGAGGTGCGGGTGACCGCCACCGATTACGTGGCCGCCACCAGCAGCAACGAGGGGAGCCTTTCGGCATCGGATGTTTTTATCGTCCAGGTCGGCCACGGCAACCAGGGCGTGGGCAACGGTTCGGACCCGGCCCCGGCCGGCCATGACACGAACTTCAACGACGGCGACGGAACCGGGCCGAGCATGCCTGGCGCCAAGAGAGGCAAGATCGGCAGAGCGGGAACCGACAGATATCCAACGCCGTTGCCCTCCAAAGAAGACCACGACGACAGCACCGCGGGCGCCATCATGCCGACCAACCCGGATCGGCCCGGCCAACCGGAGGAACGACAGGGGGCCTATCTCGACGCCGGCCATTGGCAACAAGCGCTTGCCAATCGGCGCGGCGGCATTCGTAGCGATGCCTCGATCTTCGCCCGCTGGCTGGCCGTGGACCTGGCGGTTTCGGAAGCCTTGGCCGACCGCCCCACCCTTTCCTGGCTCGACCACCGAATGGGGGCCGACATTTCCGGTATGGGCAAAGCAGGTGAAGGATTCCTCGGTTCGACAACGCCTCACGGCAAGGACACCCTCTCCCTGCTGGCAGGCAACGGGCAGGCCCTGCGAACCTTCCACGGTCTTGCCGAGGGACTCCAAAAAATCGCCTAACCGTCAACACCAACAAAAAACATGCTATGAATCCATTGACCCGACATTTGCCCAAGACCGACCCCGACCCACTAAATTTCGCTCCACCCCTGCTCCGTCTTCAGGAGGCACCGCCAAACCCCATGGGGCACACGGTGCTGTGGACGCTGTTGACCCTCCTTGTCTCACTTCTCCTCTGGGCGTTATTCGGTAGACTGGACATCGTTGCCGTGGCCGATGGCAAACTCATACCCCAAAGCTATGTCAAGATTGTTCAACCTTCCGAGGCCGGGATCATCAAGCAAATCATGGTCAAAGAAGGAGAAACGGTGAAACGTGGACAGATACTGATCCGTATGGATGCCCTCATCACCAACGCCGATGCCAAATCCCTTGCCGCTGAGGATGCCCGTAAACGTCTCACTCTCCGCCGAATCGATGCCGAACTTGCAGGCAGTCCATTCCAGACCGAAGCAAACGACCCACCGATGCTGGCCGGAGAAATTAAGGCGCAATACTACGCCAATCGCGCCGCCATGGAAGCGGCCCTGGCCGAAGAACAATCGCGCTTGCTCAAAACCAAACAAGACCTCTCAGCCGCCCAACAAGTTTTCACCAAACTGACGGACACCCTCCCCCATTACCGAAAACAGGACGCCGCGTTTGCCAAACTCGCAGAAATCGGCTCCGTTGCCCTTCTCACGGCCAGCGACAAACAGCGGGAACGCATTGAAAAAGAACAGGAACTCAAAACCCAGGAACATATTGTCGAATCCGCCAAGGCTGGTGTGTTGCAGGCCGAAAAGACAGTCCACCAGATCAAATCAGACTACCGGCGGCAGCTCTATACTGAACGCAACGAGGTAGCAAACGCCTTGGAGCGACTCACCCAGGAAATCGCCAAACAGGCTCACCGGCAGGAACTGCTCGAACTCAAAGCGCCGCAGGATGGCGTGGTCAAGGATCTGGCGACACATACCATCGGCACCGTTGTCCAACCTGGCACGATATTACTCACCCTCGTACCACAAAATGATACCCTGCACGCCGAAATCTGGGTCACGAACGAAGACATCGGTTTTGTCCGCCCCGGTCAATCCGTCAAACTTAAGTTCGCCGCCTTTCCCTTCCAAAAATACGGCATGGGTGAAGGTATCGTGAAATACGTCAGCGCCGATGCTGCGGACAACAGTGCCAACAACAGCGTACCGACCAGTAACCGTGAGGGAAAACAGATACCGCTAGCCTATAAGGCCATGGTGACCTTAAAATCCATGACGCTGACATCGAACTCCGAGCAATACCAACTCAGCGCCGGCATGCAGACCAATGCCGAAATCCTGCTCGGCAGCCGCACCGTCGCCGAATATCTCCTCTCGCCGGTGCAGAAAGCCTGGCACGAAGCGGGGCGTGAACGATGACAATAGGTACGGCAGAACCAACCTGAGGGATGGTAGGGATGGGGGTGGTGTGGGGATGGGGTGATAGTGGGGATGTATGGGGATGGGGTCGGACCAAGCTAACTACATAAAAACAAAGAAATTCATCCCTAAAAACCTGTGATTTCCGCCCCAATATCGACGTTTTTGAGGGCAAAATGGACGGTTTTAACGAGGATCACCATGGCCAGGGCAAATCGACACTTCATCCCCGGACAAATCTGGCATATCACCCACCGATGCCACGAAAGAAATTTCCTCCTCAAGTTGGCCAAAGACCGACGGCGATGGGCAAAGTGGTTACGCGAAGCCAAGGTACGCTATGGGTTGTCGGTCCTCAACTATATCGTCACCTCCAACCATATCCATCTCCTGGTGGTGAACGATGCCGGCGAGGAAGCCATCCCCAGATCCATGCAGTTAATCGCGGGCCGGACCGGGCAGGAATACAACCTGAGGAAGAAACGAAAAGGCGCATTCTGGGAGGACCGATACCATGCCACGGCCATAGAGGCGAACAACCACCTCCTTCGCTGCCTTGTATATATCGACATGAACATGGTACGCGCCGGGGTGGTCAGCCATCCCTCGGAATGGCCGGACAGCGGCTACCACGAGATTCAATCACCGCGAAGGAAGTGCGCCGTTATTGCCTATGACAAACTAGCGGAAAAAGCGGGGTTTCAATCCTACGAGACTTTCAGGAAGGCCCACAGGGAATGGCTCGCTGAGGCTCTTAGAGATAACCGGCCAGTCCGCCAGAGTGAATGGACAGAGAGCATCGCAGTGGGAAGTGAAAGGTTTGTTGCCACGATCAAGGAAACATTGAGTATCCGTGCCAAGGGCCGCACGATTACGGCAAGTCGCGACGACGCCTATCAACTCCGGGAACCGTCTTTCGACTACAACGACGATTTTACCCTCGAAAAGGAGCATATTGGGGGCAAAAACAGCCTTTTATGGGATATTTACCATGACATTTCAAACTTATAGCTTGGTCCGACCCCTTGAAAAAAAAAAGGCCCACGGGGAATGGCTCGCTGAGGCCCTCAGGGATAACCGACCAACCCGCCAGAGTGAATGAACCGAGAGCATCGCCGTGGGAAGTGAAAGGTTTACTGCCACGATCAAGGAAACATTGGGTATCCGTGCCAAGGGACGCACGATTACGGCAAGTCGCGACGAGGCCTACCAGCTCCGGGAACCGGCTTTCGACTACAACGACGATTTTACCCTCGAAATGGAGCATATTGGGGGCCAAAACAGCCTTTTATGGGATATTTACCTCGACATTTCAAACTGATAGCTTGGTCCGACCCCATGAAAAACATGAAAAAACCATGAAAACAGAAAGGTTGACATCTTGGTCCGACCCCATGGGGCACTTTGAATGAGACAGCAGTGATTGTCAACAACAACCATAACTCATTAAACGAGATATATCATGGACATAGATCATAGATCTTCAATAAGAAGCCTACTAAAGTCGGCATCGCGCAGAATAGATGGAATTAGCATGTACATATCAATAGCGATAATTGGATCAAAATCTTTATATATTTTTGCAAAAAATAGCATACAGCTCTCAGCAAGACCAAGACTGGCATGCACTAACATTATCATTATGTGCAATTCCAATGATAATTGTATTCTATTTCAGACTAGCATTTTTTGCTGAAAAAAATTCAAATCTTAGCAGGGTAATAAACTCCATAATAATCCTACTAATGACTTTATTTATTCTTACAAAAATACAAAAATGAGGTAAATCAAATGCCATTCTTGCAGAAAGTTGTCGAATATGTATCAGCCCTTGACACATCAAATGACCTAAAGAATGCTTTCAAAGAGGCAGCAAACGCAGAAACAAAAGCTGAGGTTGTTGCAGCTGCTGGGAAATTTGTCGCAGAGGCTGCTATTGAAGTAGCTGTCGGGATGGGGTCGGACCAAGCTAACTAATTAAAAACAAAGAAATTCATTCCGGAGAACCTGTAATTTCTGCCCCAATATCGACGTTTTCGGGGCTCAAATGAACAGCTTTACCGAGAAGCAATCATGCCCAGGGTCAATCGCCACTTCATCCATGGACAAACTCGGCAGGGCGAGAAAGATAAGAAGACGAGGGGGCATCACAAATGATTGTCGTTCCCCTGCAAGGCCGGGGCAGCCCTTGCGGAAATTAACCATTTGCGTCCGGCGGGCGATCTGGTTATATTGGCCGCACTTTTTTAACGTCCCGAATGCAAGTGGCCGCCGAACGGCGCGACACGGCAAAGAGCCCCTTGCATCCCGTAAAAACCGCCGGTATCCCACACCGCAGACCTCATGGATTCGCAATGACCGACAGAGAACGCCTCAAACAACTCCTTCTCGAAAAATCCTACCGCAAGGGCACCTTTACCCTCTCCTCCGGGCGGGAGTCCGATTTCTACATCGACGGCAAGCAGACCACCCTTTCCGCTGAAGGCGCGTATCTCTGCGGCAAGCTGATGTTCGAGATGATCCGGGCGCATAAAGATAAGATCGACGCCGTGGGCGGCATGACCCTGGGTGCCGACCCTCTGGTGACGGCGGTTTCCATGGTAAGTTTTCTCGAGAAAGCGCCGATCCCGGCCTTTATCGTCAGGAAGGAATCGAAGAAGCACGGCACCGAGGACTATCTCGAAGGCCGCAAGAACCTGCCGGCAGGTGCCACCGTGGCCCTGGTCGAGGACGTGGTGACCAGCGGCGGCACCCTGATCAAGGTGATCGACCGCGTGGAAGCGCAGGGGTTCAAGGTTGGCGCGGTATTAACCGTGGTGGACCGTCAGGAAGGCGGCGCCGAGGCGCTGGCCGCGAAAGGGGTGAAGCTTGAGGCGGTGTTCACCCGCGCAGAACTGCTGAGCTAAGAAAAACGCCGAGAGAATCAGATGCAGTGCAAGAAATGTAAAGGCAAACTTGAAGTCAAACGAAGCTGCGGCCGGGTGCGGATGCGTT
>Ga0224510_10000827_pt1 | contig 21868 bp, 20 predicted proteins | sample SF_May12_sed_USG_FD_170161 | JGI IMG/M metagenome (GOLD analysis project Ga0224510, IMG submission 170161) | Sediment microbial communities from San Francisco Bay, California, United States - SF_May12_sed_USGS_4_1 | ecosystem: Environmental > Aquatic > Marine > Sediment | place: USA: California... | reverse complement strand
ACGCGCGCTCGCGCGCGCGATCTCGCTTGTCGAGGACGGCGACCCGCTCGCCTACCCTCTCGTTCGCGAGCTCTATGCCGAGACCGGCAACGCCGCCGTGATCGGCGTCACCGGCCCCCCCGGTGTCGGCAAGTCGAGTCTCATTGCCGCGCTCGTCTCACACGTGCGCGACCAGGGTCGGACGGTGGGCGTCGTTTCCGTCGATCCGTCGAGCCCTTTCTCCCGCGGCGCCCTTCTCGGCGACCGGATCCGGCTCTCCGACCACTTCCTCGACCCGGACGTCTACATCCGATCCATGGGAACGCGCGGGCACCTCGGGGGGCTCGCGGAGGCAACCCTTCAGGCAGTGCTGCTCCTCGACGCGTCTCGGAAGGACATCGTGTTCGTGGAGACAGTGGGCGCGGGTCAGAGCGAGGTCGAGGTCACCGGGATCGCCGACACCGTGCTGCTCGTCCTCATGCCCGGCTCGGGCGACTCCGTGCAGGCGCTCAAGGCGGGGATCATGGAGATACCGGATGTGATCGCGATCAACAAGATGGATCATGCGGCTGCGAAGACGATGCTCAACGAGGTGCGCTCGATCGTCGGGCTCGCCGAGCCTGAACGACGCCCCGTGATCCTGCTGACCGAGGCCCTTCGCGGCGAGAACGTGCCCGAGCTGTGGACGGCGCTCGAGGAGCACCGCGCGGCGCTCGTGAGTGACGGCCGGCTCGAGGAGAGGCGACGACGCAATCTCGCTGCCGAGGTGTTCGCAGCCGCGTCGAGTCGCGCCAAGAAGCATCTCGAGGCCGCGGTCGCCGACGACCCCGATCTTCAGCGCCTCCTGGTCGCCGTCCAGCAGCGCGAGCTCGATCCCCTCAGCGCGGTCCGCCAGATACTGGAGGAGGTGTTCAAGCTCGATGGCTCCGACGATCGCTGACATTCGAGCCGCTCGTCGGCGGCTCTCAGGCGTCGCGCGTGAGACACCGCTCTATCCGACCGAGACGTTCTCCCGACTCTCGGGGCGATCGGTCTTCCTCAAGGCCGAGAACCTGCAGCGCACGGGGTCGTTCAAGATCCGCGGCGCGTACAACACCATCGCGACGCTCGGCGAGGCGGAGCGCCAGGCGGGTGTGGTCGCGGCGAGCGCGGGGAATCACGGCCAGGCCGTCGCTTGGGCTGCGCGTGAGGCCGGGATCCCCGCCACGATCTTCATGCCCCAGGACGCGCCAATGGCGAAGGTCGAGGCGACCCGATCGTACGGCGGCGCTACGGAGCTCATGGGAGAGGGCTTCGAGGACGCCGTCGCGGCTGCTCATGCGCACGTCGAGCGCACGGGCGCGACTCTGGTGCACGCATTCGAGGACGAACGTGTCATCGCGGGGCAAGGGACGATTGGCCTGGAGCTCGCCGAGCAGGCCCCCGACGCGGAGACCGTTCTTGTCCCGATCGGCGGCGGGGGGCTTGCCGCCGGGATCGCACTGGCGTTGAAGGAGCTTCGCCCGGACGTCCGAGTCGTGGGCATCATTTGCCAGCCCGGGTACACGATCGCTGATGGGATAGCGGTGAAGCACCGCGGTGAACTTGCGTCGTTGATCCTCGACCGCTTTCTCGACGAAACGGTGTCCGTCTCGGACGACGAGATCTCCGAGGCTCTCGTCCTGTGTGTCGAGCGCACGAAGTTCCTCGTGGAGGGAGCCGGTGCGGTCGGTCTCGCGGCTCTCCTGGCGGGCCGGGTGCCGGGATCGGGATCCGTGGCCGTCGTGCTCTCGGGCGGGAACATCGACGCGACGACCCTCATCTCGGTGCTTCGGCATGGTCTCACACAGTCGGGGCGCTTCCTCGCCTTGCGCCTGCTCATTCCGGACCGGCCCGGCGAGCTGCGCAAGATTCTCGACCTGATCGCGCGCGGCCGCGGAAACGTCGTCTCTGTCGACCACCACCGCGAGGGAAGGACGACCAGCGCGCTTCAGACCGAGATCGAGCTCGTCATCTCCACCCGCGACGAGGCTCACTGCCAGGAACTTCTCGAGCTGATTCGCTCGGCTGGCCATACGGTCGAGCGCGTCGGCCCTCCGTCATAGACTCGCGCGATGGGTGCTTGTCCGTCCTGCGGGTTCGAGAACGCCGACGCCGCGAAGTTCTGCCCCGAGTGCGGAGCTGCGCTGACCGAGGCCTCTTCGCGCCCAGAGGAGCGCAAGGTCGTGACGGTGCTCTTCACCGATCTCGTCGGCTCGACGGCGCGAGCGGAGACGAGCGACCCGGAGGACGTCCGTGCCCTGCTCCGCGTGTACCACGAGCGCGCCCGCGGCGAGCTCGAGAGCTACGGCGGGACGGTGGAGAAGTTCATCGGGGACGCCGTGGTGGCCGTCTTCGGTGCGCCTACGGCTCACGAAGACGATCCCGAGCGGGCCGTGCGCGCCGCGTTTGCGGTGCGCGAGGCGGTGGAGCGGCTGAACGAGGAGAAGCCGGGCCGCGACCTCCATGTGCGCATCGCCGTCAACACCGGGGAAGCGCTCGTCTCACTCGATGCATCGCCTGCTGCCGGAGATGCGATGGTCGCAGGAGATGTGGTGAACACTGCAGCCCGGCTCCAATCTGCCGCGCCGGTCGACGGCATTCTCGTGGGGGAGCAGACCTACCGTGCTACCGAGCGGGTGATCGTCTATCGGGACGCGGATCCTGTCGACGCAAAGGGCAAGGCCGAGCCCGTAGCGGTGTGGGAGGCGGTCGAGGCGCGCTCGCGGCTCGGTGTCGACCTCGGCGGCGCCGGACGCGCGCCTCTCGTCGGACGAGATGAGGAGCTCGGACTTCTCGTCGACGTTCTCGACCGTGCACGGCACGAGCGCTCGACGCAGCTCGTGACGCTCGTCGGCGTCCCCGGGATCGGAAAGAGCAGACTCCTGTACGAGCTCGGGCGTGTCGCTGACGAGGACGACGAGCTCATCACGTGGCGCCAGGGGCGCTCGCTCCCGTACGGCGAAGGCGTCTCCTACTGGGCTCTCGGCGAGATCGTCAAGGCGCAGGCTGGGATCCTCGAGTCGGACGAGCGGGAAGTCGCCGAGGCCAAGCTCGCTAGAGCCGTCGTCGTACTCGAGGACGAGGGAGAGAGATCCTGGGTCCTGCGACATCTGGGACCCCTCGTCGGCCTGGCGGGAGATCGCAGCGGCGAGCGTCAGGGCGAGGCATTCGCAGCCTGGCGTCGCTTTCTCGAAGCTGTGGCCGCCGGCGGGTCGACCGTGCTCGTGTTCGAGGACCTGCACTGGGCTGACGACGGCATGCTCGAGTTCCTCGTCGGGCTCATCGAGTGGATCGAAGGAGTGCCGCTCCTCGTCGTCTGCACCGCTCGCCCGGAGCTCCTCGATCGCCGTCCCGAGTGGGGAGGGCGAGCGCAGAACGCGACCCTGGTCTCGCTGACGCCGCTCGGCGAGGGAGAAACCGTCGAGCTCATCCATGCACTTCTCGACCGTCCGCTGGTCGACGCGGAGACCCAGCAGGTGCTCGTGGAGCGGGCAGCAGGGAACCCGCTGTACGCGGAGGAGTTCGTTCGGATGCTCGAGGCGGGCGGCACCGTCGGAGCCCAGCTTCCGGAGACGGTGCAGGGCATCGTCGCGGCTCGCATCGACCTGCTGCCTCCGGAGGAGAAGGAGCTTCTCCAACACGCCTCCGTGCTCGGAAAGGTCTTCTGGTCGGACGCGCTCGCCGCGCTCGGAGAAGGTGATCCATGGCAGCTGACGGGAATGCTGCGTTCGCTCGAGCGGAAGGAGTTCATCCACCGTGAGCAGCGCTCGGCCGTAGCTGGCGCAACCCAGCACGCGTTCGTGCACGCGCTCGTTCGGGACACGGCGTACGGCCAGCTCCCCCGCGCCAACCGGGCAGCGCGGCATCTGGCTGCGGCGGACTGGATCGAGTCGCTTCCCGCGGACCGTGCCGAAGATCGCGCGGAGACGCTCGCCCACCACTACCTGACGGCGATCGAGCTGCTACAGGCTGCGGGAGAGGACACGACGGCGCTCGGCGCACGAGCCGTCGGCGCGTTGCAGGAGGCTGGCGAGCGTTCACTCGCTCTCGGCGCGTTCTCCGCGGCCGCTCGCTTCCTTGGGCGAGCGCTCGAGCTCCTCCCCAACGGCGAGGAGCCCACGCCGGAGCTTCTCTTCGCCGCGGGACGGGCATTCGGGTTCGTCGGGCGAGAAGGTGACGAGCTCGAGCGGGCGGCCGCCTCGTTTGAAGCCGTTGGCGAGTTCGAGCGCGCCGCTGAAGCGATCATCGTTGCCGGTCAGCACGGCTGGTACACGGCCGGAACGGCGGGTGCACACATTTGGCTCGAGCGTGCCGTCGAGCTCCTCGAAGGGCGACCGCCGTCCCGGGCAAAGGCGCTCGTGCTTGCCGAGCAGGGACGGCAGGCGATGCTGTCGTACCAGTACGAGACGGCCCTAAGGCTGACCGCAGAGGCGATCGCTCTGGCTCGCGAGATCGGAGACGACGAAATTCGCGCTGACGTCCTAGTCACTCGAGGATCATGTCTCGTCAACACTGGAGGCGGTCGTGTTGGTCGGAAGCTGATCGAAGAGGGGATCGAGTTGGTCGGCGGCCGGGGTCGCGTCGCAGCGCGCGGCTACACGAACCTCGGTGTGGCGCTGCTCGTACTTGGAGACCTGCGCTCGTCGACGGCGGTGCTCGAGGCAGCGCTCGCGCGAGCCGAACGGGAAGGGGACGACGCCAATGCCTGGTTCATACGCGGCAATCTCCTCGGCTCCCGCTATGACGAAGGTGACTGGGACGAGGCACTCGCGCTCGGCGATCTCCTACTCGACGCCCCAACCGCGTTTCGGTACCAGTCATTCTCCGTACACGGCCTCAGGTCGTACGTGCTCAATGCGCGCGGCGATCGGGATGAGGCGCGATGGGAGATGAACCGGTCAATTGAGCTTGCGCGCGAGATAGACGACGCGCAGGCGGTGATTCCCGCCGTCATCGGCGCGTCGCGAATCGCTCGGCGACAGGGTTTCTCCGAGGACGCTGCGAAGACGCTCGTCGAGGCGGTCGAGTTGCTCTCTGACAGCGAGTCCGTCGGCGACCCTCAGCATGCGCACGTTGAAATCGTCTCGGAGCTTGTTGCCACGGATCATCTCGACGTCGCGAAGGTCTTCACCGAGCGACTGCCCGATGTTCCTTGGCGTGAGGCCTGCAGAGCCATCGTGCGGCGAGAGTACGCCGTCGCGGCCGACGTGCTCGAATCGATGGGATGCCGCCCGCTGGAGGCCGATCTTCGACTTTGGGCCGCGCAATCACTTGCGGTCGAGGGCTGGCTCAGCGAAGCCGAGCGCCAGCTCGAGCTCGCGCGGGCCTTCTACCGCAGCGTCGGCGCGACCGCGTACCTGCGCGAGGCCGACGAGATCCTCGCGGCCGCGAGCTAACTGCCGCAGCGGCGGAACTCGACGGTTGGCTTGCCGGCTGCCATCCAGCTGGTGATACCGCCGTTCCAGACCGGATGCGCGTCGAACCCGCGCGCCGCAAGGATGCTCGCCGCGATCGCCGCCCGCGGGCCTGTCTCGCAGATCGTCACGATCCGCGCATCGCGCGGAAGATCCGATTCGCCGAGCACGAGCAGCCGGTACGGGATATTGCGACTGCCGGCGATGTAGCCCGTGTCGCGCTCGTCCTTCTCGCGAACATCGATCAGCTCCGCGCCGTCCGCGAGCAGGCCGTCCAACTCGTCGTCGGAAACGAGTCCTAGTGTTTCCGATCCGCCTCCGAGGACGTATCCGACGATCTCGAGCAGGCCGACCGAGCGGAGCGAGCGAGTCGCCTGCGTTGCTTCGCTCTCGTCGGACGCGGAGACGACGATCGCGCCCGCCTCGAGCACGAAGGCCGCCCTCGTCGAGAAGCTGGTACCTCTTACAGGGACGCTCAGAGCACTTTTGAAGTGGCCTCCCGCGAAGGCCTCGACAGGCCTGACGTCGAGCACCTGTACGCCGGCCGGCGGTGCGGGAAGCTCCTGTGGCTCGGGTTGCGCGCCGACGAACGGCCCGCGGTTCATCTCCACGATTCGCTCCATATTCGGGGGTCGCGGTGCGCTGATCGCAGCAGACTCGGCGATGAACAGTGCGACGTCGTCGTGCGCCAGCGCCGGGTTGAAGCGGCGCTCGAAGCCGATCGTCGTGGAGGCCTTCGAGCTCATCGCCTTGCCGCAGAGCGATCCGGCGATATGACCCGGGTAGACCTCGACGCCGTCTCCTAGCTCGACGAGCCGCCGGAGCGAGTGGAACAGTTCCGCGGCACCCTCCCGCGCAGCGATTGCGAGATCCGGTCGGGCCGCGTCGCCGACGAAGAGTGAATCACCGGTGAGCACGAGCCAGGGATCGGGGCTGCGTGAGCGGTCGCTCACGGCAAAGCAACAGTGCTCCGGCCGGTGCCCGGGCGTATGGATGCATCGCAGCACGACTTGGCCGACCGCGATCTCGTCTCCATCCTCGAGCGGGTCGTGCGGATACTCCGCCGCGGCTGCGGGGTGCACGCTCACCGGAACGCCGTGCTCCAAGGCGAAGCGCCCGTGACCTGAAACGTGGTCTGCGTGCGTGTGCGTCTCGATCGTCCTGACGATCCGCACCTCTCGCCGCTCGGCCTCTTCGAGGTACTGCTCGATCGCGAAGGCCGGGTCGACCACGACGGCGGCTCCCGAGTCCGCATCGCCGACCAGGTACGACGCGCAACCGAGAGCGTCATCGACGAATTGCGTGAAGATCACGACGTCCGACCGTAGCAGCGGCCTCCGCTATCTCTCTTGAAGTGTTCGTCGGCGCCAGGCCAGCACGACCACAGCCATCACCATGAGCATGCCGAGCAGTGCGACGACGACTGCCAGCGCGACGTTCTGCGAGGGGCTCGCGGCACCGGGCACCACCGTGAGGGCCACGGGCCAGCGAACGACCTCGCCTCCCCCGTACCCCTCTTCGGCCTGGAGCGCGACCGCTCCCGGACTCCTGTCCGCCTTGAGGACGACGCCGAAGGTCGTCGTGGACCCTGCGGCGATGGAGCCGCCGGTCCACGTCGCCGTCGAGCCGTCGATCGTCGCGCTCCAGCCCTCGCCTCCGTGCGCATGCCGGATCTCGAAGCCGGTTGGAACTGTGACGGCGAAGCTGGTCATGGGCTTCTCGCGCTCGTTCGGGAACGTGAGGTTGATCGAGCCCGAGCCTCCCGATGGAAGGAAGGCAGGGTAGGCGATGACGTGCGCTGCAGCCGGTGCGGTGAGGGCGAGCGCGACGACCGCTGCAGCCGCGAGCGATCGACGAAGCAGGCCTCGCTCCTACAGACCGAGATGGCGGGCGATGACCATCCGCTGCACCTCGTTCGTACCCTCGCCGATCTCCAGGATCTTCTGGTCGCGGTAAAGACGCGAGATCGCCGACTCCTCCATGTAGCCGAAGCCGCCATGGATCTGGAGCGCCGCGCTCGCGACCCGGCTCGAGAGCTCGCCTGTGTAGAGCTTCGCCATCGCGGCCTCGCGCGCGAACGCGCGACCATGGTCCTTCAGCCAGGCAGCCTTGTAGACGAGCGCCCGCCCGGCCTCGATCTCGGTCGCCATGTCTGCGAGCTTGAATCGAATCGCCTGGAAGCTGGCGATCGGCTTGCCGAACTGCTCGCGCTCCTTGGCGTAGGCGTAGGCCAGGTCGTACGCGCCCTGTGCGAGACCGACGCCCATCGCGGCGACGGAGATGCGGCCCCCGTCGAGGATCTCCAGGAACTGGCGGAAGCCGGCTCCCCGCTCCCCGAGGAGGTTGCCCTCGGGAACGGTGCAGTCCTCGAACGAGAGCTCGCGGGTGTCGGAAGCCCGCCAGCCGAGCTTCTTCATCGGCGCCGAGATCACATAGCCCGGAGTCCCGTTCTCGACGACGATGTTCGAGATCTCGTCACCGGTTCGCGCGGTGATGGTGACTCCCCAGGTGATGTCGGTACCGGCATTGGTGATGAAGAGCTTCGAGCCCGAGATCACCCATGACCCATCACGCAACTCGGCCGTGGTGCGCGTCGCGCCGGCATCGGAGCCGGCGTCCGGCTCGGTGAGGCCAAAGGCGGCGAGTCGTCTCCCAGTCGCAAGGTCGGGAAGCCACCGGCGCTTCTGCTCCTCCGTACCGTAAAGCAGGATCGGCATCGTCCCGAGCGACGTGTGCGCGGCCATCGTGATCGCCACTGACGAGTCGATTCGCGTCAGCTCCTCGATCGCGATCGCGTACGACACGATGTCCCCGCCGGCGCCTCCGTACTCCTCCGGTATCGGAAGCCCCATGAGACCGAGCTCGGCCAGCTCGGAGACGAGCTCGTACGGAAAGCGGCCCTCGAGGTCGAGCGCCGCGGCAATGGGCTCGATGCGTTCACGCGCGAACGTTCGGACGGTGTCGCGTACGAGCTCCTGCTCGGAGGTGAGGTCGAAGTCCACGCGCGCGGATGGTATCGGCGCGGTAGGCTCAAGCCCGTTCCAGCGAGAGGAGAGACAGACGATGGCAAGCGTTCAGGAGTACTTCGACGGTCTCGCGGCGCGGGTGCCCGCGGATCGCATCGCCGGCATGAACAACACGTACGTCTTCGACATCGAGGGCGCCGGAGCATGGACCGTCGCGATTGCAGATGGTGCGATCGAGGTCACGGAAGGGATCAGCGAGGCGGACTGCACGTTCTCGGCGACCGAGGAGAGCTTCGAAAAGATCGTCGCGGGTGAACAGAACCCGACGACGGCGTACATGACGGGGAAGCTCAAGATCAAGGGCGACATGGGAGCCGCCATGAAGCTCCAGAAGATCTTCTGACCCAGCCGAATTTCGAATCGAGAGACCGCGGATGACATTACTCGTCCGATTCCTCGTCCTCTGGGGCATCAATGTTCTGGCGCTGATCGTCGTCGACTGGATGTTCGACAGCGTGACGATCGGTCGCTGGGGGTCGCTGTTGCTGGGGGCCTTCGTGCTCACGATCGGCAACACGATCCTGAAGCCGATTCTCGCGATCCTCACGCTCCCGCTGATCATCGTCACCTTCGGGCTGGCCTACTTCGCGCTCAACGTTCTCATGCTTGCGCTCGCTGAGTGGGTCGCCCCGGACTTCTCGATCAGCGGGTTCTGGACCTACGTCGGGGCCGCGATCGTCGTGTGGCTGGTGAACGTCACCGTGGGATGGCTGCTCGACCGGGCACGCGGTTAGCCGGCCGCGCCGGAGTAGGGGCGGGCGGACGTCAACCCTACGACTCGAGCTCGACGAGCAGCGCGCCGCTGGCCACGCGATCGCCTGCGGCGACGTGTACGAGCTTCACGGTTCCCTCGAAGGGCGAATGGACGGGGATCTCCATCTTCATCGCCTCGAGGATGACAAGCGGCTGCCGGGCGCGTACGTCGTCGCCGGGCTCGACCTCGATCCGGATCACCGTTCCCGGCATGGGCGCGGTGACCGTGCTCTCTCCATGCACGGGACCGTGACGGTGCGACTCGAGATCGACGTCGGGAGGCACCGCGGGCGGTGGCGAGGGGAGGTTGAGACGCCACGGTGTGCGCCAAGGAGCCGGGGTATGGCGGAGCGGCAATGGCGAAAGCGGCGGATGTTCGGTGAGGAATGCGGTCGTCACCTCGCCGGCGCGCACGACCGGATGGGAGGCCAGCCAGCGTAGGAACGTGAGGTTCGTCGTGATCCCGACAACCTCGGTTTCGTCGAGAGCGGCGGCGAGGATCTCGAGGGCCTCGTCGCGATCGCGCCCGTGAGCGATCAGCTTCGCGATCATCGGATCGTACGAGAGACCGACCTCGTCTCCCTCCTCGACGCCGGCGTCCGCGCGAACGTTTCCCTGAGCACCTTGTAACACGTTGTTGCTTGGCAGTCGGAGCCGCTCGATGTGCCCGGTCTGAGGGAGGAATTTCCTTGGATCCTCGGCATAGAGCCGAACCTCGACCGCGTGCCCTTCGGCCTTGTAACAAGTTGTTACAAGGCGCTCGCCCTCGGCGATCCGGATCTGGCGCTCGATGAGATCGAGGCCGGTGACAGCTTCGGTCACGGGATGCTCGACCTGGATCCGACCGTTCAGCTCGAGGAAGAAGAACTCGTCGCCGTCCAGGACGAACTCGACGGTTCCGGCGCTTCTGTATCCGATCGCCTTTCCGAATGCGACTGCCGCTTCGAACAGCTGTGTACGTACGCCCTCGGCGAGTGCAGGAGCCGGCGATTCCTCGAGCACCTTCTGATGGCGCCGCTGCACGGAGCAATCGCGCTCGCCAACGGCCACGACCGTTCCGTATGCGTCTGCGAGCAGCTGCACCTCGATGTGGCGCGGCCGCTCGAGGTACCGCTCGCAGTAGAGGGTCCCGTCGCCAAACGCTCCCTTGGCCTCCCGCTCGGCGGCCGCACGCGCGTCCTCGAGCTCGACCTTGGACCGAACGACACGCATCCCGCGACCCCCGCCGCCTGCCGCGGCCTTGACCAGCAGGGGAAAGCCGATCTCGTCGGGCGTGCCGTCGGGCAGAACAGGGACTCCCGCCTCCCGTGCGATTCGCTTGGCCGCAAGCTTGTCGCCGCCCAACCGAAGTGCCTCCGGCGAAGGCCCGATCCACGTGAGCCCGGCGGCTTCGACCGCCTCGGCGAAGTCGCCGCTCTCTGCGAGGAAGCCGTATCCCGGATGAATTGCATCCGCGCCGACCTCTTTCGCCGCTCGAATCTGCGCGTCCGCCTGGAGGTAGCTCACGATCTCGAAGGTGGCGTCAGCGGAACGTGCGTGAAGCGACGCCGTGTCGTCGGGCGCCGCAACGGCAACGGTCTTGATCCCGAGGTCGCGGCACGTGCGGAAGATTCGAAGCGCGATCTCTCCGCGATTGGCGACGAGCAGCTTTCGCATTGCCACTTGGGCAGCTTATGGACGGCCGCGCTTCAGTATCCTGCCGGCCGTGCGTGCGTTCGGACTCCGGCTGCTCCTCGCGTTGGGCGCAAACGCTGTCGCGTTCATCATTTGCGCCGCTCTGCTCGACGGGTTCGATATCGGAGGGGCGGACTTGGTTTGGGCGGTCGTCATCTTCTCGCTCGTCAACTGGCTCGTCCCGATCATCGCGCTCACCGCGCTCAGGCGTCGGAGTGCAGCGTCCCTCGGCCTGATTCTGCTCCTCGCGAACGCGGCGACCCTGCTCATCACCGACTGGCTCTCGGACGGCATCGACATCTCAGGCGCCGGGACGCTGATCATCGCGACGATCATCATCTGGATCGTCAACTTGGCGATCGATTTCATACCGGGGCCCTGGCGACGCCAGCGTCTTGCGCGAAAGGCCTGAGGTCTAGCTCTCGTTCTCGAGCCAGCCGGGAGGGCGGCGCTCGAGAAACGCCTTGAGTCCGTCCTGTCCTTCGGCACTCGTGCGCCGAGCTGCCGCGATGTGTGCCGTGGCGACTCCCTGCGGTCGCTCGGACACGAGCCGCTTGGCCTCGCGCACCGCCTCGGGGCCCCCGGACAAGATGTCCCGCACAAGCGCTTCGGTCGTTAGGCCGGCGTCCTCGGAGACCTCCTGTATGAGGCCGAGGCGCAGCGCCAGTCCTGCGTCGAAGCGCTCGCCCGTGAGGAAATATCGCCGGGCCGCGGCGCCGATCTTCGGGAGGACGAACGGGGAGATCACGGCCGGGATGATCCCGAGTCGCACCTCGGTGAATCCGAACACCGCATCCGGCCAGGCCACCGCGATGTCGGCGCACGCCACGAGACCCGAGCCACCCCCGAGTGCGTACCCGTGGACGCAGCAGACGACGGGCGCCGGACAGGTGTCGACCGCTTCCAGCATGCGATAGAGGCGCATCGCATCCTCGACGTTCTCGTCGTACGAGAGGTCGATCGAGGCGCGCTGCCACTCGATGTCCGCTCCTGCACAGAAGCTCGACCCCTCCCCCGAGAGCACCACCGCCCGTGCGTCACCGACGTCAGCGAACGCCTCTGTGAGCTCCGCGATGAGATCGGCGTCGAACGCGTTTCGGCGCTCGGGCTTGGCAAGCGTTATGCGCAGGACGTGCCCGTCACGCTCGATCTTCAGCGCGCTCATGCCTCGCAGCCTAATGAGGTCGGATCTCTGGGGCCTGACCCCGTAGAGTCAGCCCATGCTGAAAGGCGCTCTAGCGGCATCGGTTACACCGCTCGCCGAGCACGGAAGTGCGCTCGACGAGGAGGCCTTCACGCCGCTCGTCGACTTCTTCGCCCGAGCAGGACTCGATGGAATCCTCGCCCTCGGTACGGCGGGGGAGGGGATCCTGCTCCGCCCGGAAGAGCGTCGCCGCGTCGCCGACCTCTTCCTACAGGCCTCCGACCTGCGGCTACAAGTTGCCGTGCACTGCGGGGCTCAGACGACTGCAGACACGGTCGCCTTGTCGATGCACGCAGCCGAAGTGGGCGCGGACGCCGTCGTCGTCATCGGACCGCCGTACTTCGCGCTCGACGAGAAGGCGCAGTACGCGCACTTCCTCGCCGCGGCAACGGCGTGCGCGCCGGTGCCTTTCTATGTCTACGAGTTCGCGGCGACGACCGGGTACGCGGTGGCTCCGGCCGTCCTCGAACGCCTTCGGGACAACGCGTCGAATGTCGTCGGGCTCAAGGTGTCGGACACCCCGTTCGATCGCTTCGAACGCTACCTCCTGCCCGGGTTCGACATCTTCGTCGGCCCGGAGGCGCTGATCACGGAAGGCATGGCACGCGGCGCGATCGGAGCCGTGTCGGCGCTTGCGTCGGCGTTCCCCTCGAAGGTCGCTGCAGTTGTTCAGGACCCGACCCTCGAAGGTGCTGCACACCTTGGGGAGCTTCGCGCGTTCGTCGAGCATTTCCCGCGGCAGGCGGCACTCAAGCGACTGCTCGGACGACAGGGCGTGCCCGTGCGCGAGGACGTACGGGCGCCCCTTCGCGGCCTCACCGTCGAGGAGCGCGACGAGCTCGACGCCTGGGCCGAGACCGTCCTCTTCTAGATGACGTCGAACTCCTCGTAGACGTCCGGATCCGCGCCGATGAGGTCCTGCGCCCACCCGAGCGCTTCCGGCAGCTCGTCGCCAAAGACGATCACCCCGAATCGCTCTGTCGCGTCGTTCCAGATCCACTCGCTCGGGGGCTCGAGCTCGGTCACGCCCTCTCGTAGTTGCTCGATCGTCGCCTCGGAGTCGAGCAGGTTCCAGATGAGGACGCGGACGACCATCTACATCCGGAAGATGCCGAACGTCGTCTCCGGCACGGGAGCGTTGGTCGCTGCCGCCAGGCCGAAGGCGAGCACGCGTCGCGTGTCGAGCGGGTCGATGATCCCGTCGTCCCAAAGCCGTGCTGTCGAGTAGTAAGGATTGCCCTCGGTCTCATATGTCGCCTGGATCTCGTCCGGATCCGCATCGCCGACCATCGTCAGCACGGTCGCCGCCTGCTCGCCGCCCATGACAGAAATCCTTGCGTTCGGCCACATCCACAGCTGGCGCGGCTCGTACGCGCGCCCGCACATCGCGTAGTTGCCGGCGCCGAACGACCCCCCGACGACGATCGTGAACTTGGGAACCTCCGCGCACGCGACCGCCATGACGAGCTTCGCGCCGTCGCGTGCGATGCCGCCCTCCTCGTACTCCTTCCCGACCATGAAGCCGGTGATGTTCTGCAGGAAGACGAGCGGGATCTTGCGCTTGCACGCGAGCTCGATGAAGTGGGCCCCCTTCTGGGACGACTCCGCGAAGAGAATCCCCTGGTTCGCGAGAATCGCGACGGGATAGCCCTCGATGCGCGCGAAGCCGCACACGAGCGTCTCGCCGTAGAGCTCCTTGAACTCCTGGAACCGCGAGCCGTCGACGATCCGTCCGATCAGCTCGCGTGCGTCCAGCTCGTGCTTGAAGTCCTCCGGGACGAGGCCGTAGAGATCCGCCGCGTCGAGCGCGGGGGGCTCCGGCGAGGCAAGCTCCCAGGGCGAGGGAGGAGGAGGATGGAGATGACGGACGATCTCGCGCGCAATCGCGAGCGCGTGCTCGTCGGAGGTCGCGTAGTGATCCGCGACTCCGGAGCGACGTGCGTGCACGTCTGCACCTCCCAGCTCCTCAGCGGTCACGTCCTGACCGGTCGCCGCCTTCACGAGCGGCGGGCCGCCAATGAAGATCGTCCCGGTTCCGCGGACGATCACCGTCTCGTCCGACATCGCAGGCACGTAGGCGCCCCCTGCAGTGCATGAGCCCATGACAACCGCGATCTGCGGGATCCCGAGCGCCGACAGACGCGCCTGGTTGAAGAAGATCCGGCCGAAGTGGTCGCGGTCGGGGAAGACCTCGGCCTGGAGCGGCAGGAACGCGCCGCCCGAGTCGACGAGATAGATGCAAGGGAGGCGGTTCTGGCGGGCGATCTCCTGTGCGCGGAGGTGCTTCTTCACGGTCAGCGGGTAGTACGAGCCGCCTTTCACCGTTGCGTCGTTCGCGACCACGATGCACTGGCGGCCCTCGACGACCCCGATCCCGGTCACGATCCCAGCCGACGGCGCGTCGTTGCCGTAGAGCTCCCACGCTGCGAGCGCGTTCAGCTCGAGGAACGCGGTGCCAGGGTCGACGAGTCGGTCGATTCGCTCCCGCGCGGTCAGCTTCCCGCGCGAGCGGTGACGTTCGACCGCCTTCTCGCCACCACCCCGTGCGATCAGAGCCGTGCGGTCGCGCAAATCGGCGACGAGAGTCTCCATTCGCTCCTTGCGGGCCTCGAAGGCCTCGTCGCGAACGACCTGCGTCGTGAGCACCCCCATCGGCCGCTGAGCCTACCGCTTGCCCCTCCGGCCGGTATCGGCGAGACTCTTGGAACCGCTGTTTGGAAACCGCCGAGAGGAGCGCGAGATGTCAGACCAGGTCAAGTACCTCCTCGAAGAGGGGCGCCTGCCCGAGGCTTGGTACAACATCGTGGCCGACCTGCCGGCTCCGCCTCCGCCGGTACTTCATCCGGGCACCGGCCAGCCCGTCGGGCCCGACGACCTCGCTCCGCTCTTCCCGATGGAAATCATCATGCAGGAGGTCTCCACCGACCGGTTCATCACGATCCCGGAGGACGTCCGGTCGATCTACCGACAGTGGAGGCCCACGCCGCTCTACCGGGCCCGCCGTCTTGAAGCCGCGCTCGGCACACCGGCGCGCATCTACTACAAGTACGAAGGAGTCTCGCCGACCGGCTCGCACAAGCCGAACACGGCGGTGGCGCAGGCCTACTACAACAAGCAGGAAGGTGTCCGGCGCCTCACGACGGAGACCGGGGCCGGCCAGTGGGGCTCGGCGCTCGCGTTCGCCGGCGGGATCTTCGGCCTCGAGGTCGACATCTACATGGTCAAAGTCTCGTACGACCAGAAGCCGTATCGGCGCGCGCTGATCGAAGCGTTCGGCGGCCGCGTCGTCGCGAGCCCGTCCGAGGAGACGAACGCTGGCCGCTCGATCCTCGCCGAGCACCCGGACTCGACGGGGAGTCTCGGGATCGCCATCTCCGAGGCCGTCGAGGCCGCCGCGCCGCACGAGGACACGAAGTATTCGCTCGGCTCGGTTCTCAACCACGTGCTCATGCATCAGACCGTGATCGGCGAAGAAGCGCAGATGCAGATGGACGAGGCCGAGGACCACCCCGACATCCTCATCGCTTGCACCGGTGGCGGCTCGAACTTCTCCGGGCTCACGTTCCCGTTCATCGGCCGAGCGCTTCGCGAGGAGGCGCGCATGCGTGTGATCGCGGTCGAGCCGGCCGCATGCCCGAGCCTGACGAAGGGCATGTACGCATTCGACTTCGGTGACACGGCGCATCTCACACCGCTCGTGAAGATGCACACGCTCGGCTCGACGTTCATCCCGCCGCCATTCCACTCCGGGGGCCTGCGCTATCACGGGATGGCGCCGCTCGTGAGCCATCTCCACGAGTTGGGGCTGATCGAGGCGCGCTCCTACACGCAGACCGAGGTCTTCGCAGCCGGGGTCGAGTTCGCGCGCGTCGAGGGGATTCTCCCGGCTCCCGAGGCGAACCACGCCGTGAAGGCCGCGATCGACGAGGCCGTCCGCTGCCGCGAGGAGGGCGTCTCGCAGGCGATTCTCTTCAACCTCTGCGGACATGGCCACTTCGACATGGGCGCGTACATCGACTACTTCGCGGGCTCACTCGAGGATCACGCGTACTCGGAGGAAGACGTCGCGATGGCGTTGGCCGGGCTCCCATCGGTCGCCGTTTAGCGCGAGAGCGGCCGGCTCTACCCGTCCCGAAGTGTGAAGTCGAACGGGATCGCGCCGCCGTGTGGATCGAGGCGGTACTTGTCGGGCTCCCGGCGGTCGAACACCCGCGTTGGGAAGTTGATCACGGCGGCTTCCGTCACGCCTGTGTTCTGGTCCGCGTGCCAGACGCCGGGAGGAATCGCGAGCAGGCCCGGGGCTTCGTCTGCGAAGTGGATCTGGTTCACCACCTCGAACGTCGGCGAGTCTCGACGACCGTCGTACAGAACGACGCGAAGCCGGCCTGAGGCGAGGAGATAGCGGTCGGTCTGGAGCTCGTGCATTCCCCAGCCCTTGATCCGCCCGGGTAGAACCGAGAACCGATAGGCGTAGACGATCGGGTCACTCCAAAAGGCGTCGCGCGTGTCCACCACCTCGAGAAGCGACCCTCGGTGGTCGACTTGGATCGGCCCAAGCCGCCGCAGCATGACTCCTTCGATCGTGACGTCCAGGCGGCGGCCCTCTGCGTCAACTGTGGGACGATCCCGCGTCGCCTTCGGAACGATGCTCGGCCCTGGCTGGTCTTTTGTCATGGCATGAGTATCTCAGTGTGTATCAACGCACATGTGGGCTACGGGAGGATTCGCTTGGCGAGACCGGAACAACGCGCTCAACTCATGACAGTCGTAGCGCCGCTCCGGTCGTACGACGCCGAGACGTACTCCGATGGGAGCCAGGTCGAAGTCTTCCGGCGGTTGGATCTCGTCGGTCCGGTCTCGCCCGAGCTCGTTCTCGTCGATCCCGAGCTCGCGGTCCACGCACGGGCACTTCTCCCCGATCTCAGCATTTCGCGGCCGCCCACGCGGCGCGAGCGTGAGACGCCGGCGCGAAGCGCGACGTACTCAGTTCCGGGCAGGCGGACGATTCCGTGGAAACTCGTGTTGGCGTGCGTCGCCGTGACGGCCGCAGCACTCGGCCTCGGCGTGTGGACGAACATTGGGGGTCACGATGCCGACTTGTCTCCGAAGCCGCCCGCGGCGGCCGGGCCGACGTTCTTCTCGACGCCCCCCATCGAACCCGACCTCTCGCCCGATGCGATAGCCGCGGTGGAGGAGGAAGCGCGCCGAAAGCCACGTTCTGCCCTGGCGCGGGAAGCTCTGGGAGTCGCGTACTTTCGACTCGGTCGGTGGGAGGACGCCGAAGCGGAGTTCCGGACTCTCGTCCTACTCTCCCCGTCCGACGACTTCGCCCACTATGCGCTCGGTCGTACGCTCGCGAAGCAGGGCCACCAGTGGGAGGCAGCGCGTCAGTTCAAACTGGCGGGGTCTCTCTCTGACGGCGGAACCTCGTCGGGCGATCCTCTGCCGCCAGGCTAGATCTCCACCTCGGGCCTGCCTCGCCTCAGCTCGATGGCGTGGCCCGCCATTGTGGATCGGCGCGCGTCGAGAATCACCGCGTGCCTCCTGCACAGTGACGATTTACAGGGGCGACAGGACTCGAACCTGCGACCTACGGTTTTGGAGACCGCCGCTCTACCAACTGAGCTACGCCCCTGGGTTGCGGAGGCGAATGGTACCGGGGCCTGGAGTGGCAACATCACGGCATGCAGCGGCGGCTTCTCGGGATTCTCTTTGCGGCCCTGGCTGCGGGTCTAGCGCTCGTCGCCGTGTTCTCGGCACTCGAGGGCGGGGGCGCCTGGGTCATCGCGCTGGCGTCTGCGGCACTCGCCTCTTGGCTGGCCGACCTCGCACGGCGAGCACTAATGCGCAAACGAGCCTGAGGAGTCCGCATCCCCGCGGCGTATTCTCTCCCCGTGGCTGCGGTGGACGAGACCCAGGTGCTTTGGTTGGAGTTCCGAAAGTCCGGAGACCAGGCTCTCCGCGATCGGCTCATCCTGACCTACGCGCCGCTCGTGAAGTTCGTCGCCGGACGGGTCGGGGCGAGCCTGCCGTCCCACGTCGACGAGCAGGATCTCGTGTCGTACGGCTTGCTCGGTCTGATCGGGGCGATCGAGCGGTTCGACCCCAGCCGAGAGATCAAGTTCGAGACCTTCGCGATGGCGCGCATCCGCGGCGCGATCATCGACGAGTTGCGCTCGCTCGACTGGGTGCCTCGCTCGGTGCGAACCCGTGCTCGGCAGATCGAGCGGGCGATAGCCGCACTGGAGAAGGAGCTGATGCGCGCTCCGACCGACGAGGAGATTGCAAAGAAGCTGGGAGTGACGGGCGACGAGCTCGAGGACAGCCTGCACGAGATCTCCCGCACGTCCGTGGCCGCGCTCGACGAGCTCTGGTCGCCTTCTGGAACGGGCGACCAGGTATCTCTCATCGACACGATCGAGGATGAGCTTGGGCCGGATCCCGAGGCGTCGCTCGAGCTGACCGAGGTGAAGGAGGCGCTCGCCGAGGCCATCTCCGACCTCCCGGAACGAGAGAAGCTCGTGGTGACGCTCTACTACTACGAGGAGCTGACTCTCCGCGAGATCGGGGAAGTCCTCGGAGTCACCGAGTCGCGCGTCTCGCAGCTGCATACGAAGGCGATCCTGCGCCTGAAAGCGCATCTCTCGGGCGCGCAGCGCGAGCCGGCCGAGACGTAGCCGCGTAGCGGTGTTCCTGCCGCTGACTAAGCTTGCGTTCGAACCGAACTAGAGGAGGACGAGAAGCCCATGCCCGAGCCCGCCAAGATTCGCAACGTCGCTGTCGTCGGCCACCGCGGGACGGGGAAGACGTCGCTGGTCGAGGCGATCCTGTTCCAGTCGGGGGCGATCAACCGGCTCGGCACGGTTGAGGCGGGCACCACCGTCTCGGACTCCGACGAGGACGAACACAAGCGCCAGCTCTCGATCGCGATGTCGATCGAGCACGCGACGTGGCAGGACCGCAAGCTCAACCTGATCGACGTGCCCGGCGACCCGAGTTTCCAGGGTGAGTTGCGTACCGCAGCCCGCGTCGTCGAGGGTGCGCTCATCACCGTCTCGGGCGTAATGGGCCTCGAGGTCGGGACGGCTCGTGCGTGGAACCTCGCGTCCGAGCTCGGCCTCGCGCGCGTCGTCTTCGTGAACATGCTCGATCGCGAGCGCGCCGACTTCTTCCGGACCCTGGAGCAGCTCCGCTCCCAGTTCTCGCCGCAGTGCGTCGCCGTGCACATCCCGATCGGGTCCGAGCACGAGCTGACTGGGATCGTGGACGTACTTCACATGTGCGCGTACACGAGCCCCGAGGGCGGCAAGGAGGGCGAGCCGGGCCGGATCCCGGACGAGATGTCCGACGTCGTCGCCGAGTACCGCGAGAAGCTCCTCGACGCTGTCGTCGAGACAGACGAGGGGCTCATGGAGCGCTACCTTGACGGCCAGGAGCTCGACGCCCGCGAGGTGGCGGCCGCGCTCAAGGCGGCCGTGACGAACGGCGATGTGTATCCGGTCGCGTGCGGCGTGGCGACGAAGAACCTCGGCACGCACGCACTCCTCGACCTCCTCGTCGAGGGCGTGCCATCTCCAGCGAAGAAGGGCTCATCGATTGATGTCGACGGCGCCTCCACGGCGATCTTCGTCTTCAAGACGGTGGCCGACCCGTTCGCAGGCCGAATCAACCTCTTCCGCGTGCTGAAGGGCACGATCACACACGAGACGACGCTCGTGAATCTCCGCGGCAAGGGGAAGGAGCGGCTCGGCTCGCTCCTCGAGCTGCAGGGGAAGGAGCACAAGCCCGCGCTCGACTTCGGTGAGGGCGACATCGGCTCGGTGGCGAAGCTCAAAGAGGCACAGACGGGCGACCTGCTCGTGGACAAGGAAGTCCAGGTAGAGGTGCCCAACTTCGGGTTCCCGGAGCCGGTCATGAGCTTCGCGATTACGCCGAAGTCGAAGGGCGAGGAGGAGAAAGTCGCATCGGCGATCCGACGCCTCGCAGAGGAGGATCAGACGTTGCACCTGCGCCGCGACCAGCAGACGGGCGAGGAGATTCTCTCCGGGATGAGCCAGATGCACGTCGAGGTCGCGCTCGACCGCGCGAAGCGGCGTTTCGGCGTCGACATCGAGCTGCATCCGCCTCGTGTTCCATACCGCGAGACGATTCGCCGGGAGGCGCGTGCGCACGGCCGTTACAAGAAGCAGACGGGCGGCCGCGGGCAGTTCGGCGATTGTCACATCGTCGTCTCCCCGACCGACGAGGGCTACGAGTTCGTGGACAGGATCGTCGGTGGTGTCATTCCGCAGAGCTTCCGGCCCGCAGTGAACAAGGGGATCCAGGAGGCGATGCACCACGGAGAGCTCGCGGGTGCGCCCGTGCAAGGCGTGAAGGTCGAGCTGGTCGACGGCTCGTACCACACGGTCGACTCGTCGGAGATGGCGTTCAAGATCGCCGGCTCGATGGCGTGGAAGGACGCGTACATGAACGCCGATCCGGTGCTCCTCGAGCCGATCATGGAGCTCGAGGTCACGGTTCCCGACGAGGCGGTTGGGGCGGTGAACGGCGACCTCAACTCACGTCGCGGTCGCCTCCAGGGGATGGAGCCCGTGAGCGGGATGACCACCATCCGGGCAGAGGTGCCGATGGCGGAGCTCCTCACGTATGCGCAATCGCTCACGTCGATGACCGGCGGGCGCGGCGACTACTCGATGCACTTCCTTCGCTACGAGGACGTACCGTCGCACGTCGCGCAGAAGGTGATCGACGAGACGCGCCGCGAGCGCGAGGCCGCAAAGGCCTGATCGGACATGTCCGGGGTCTGACCCCGGGTCTGACCCCGACTATCCAGATCTCGGTGCGTTGTGGTTATCCACGCCTGTGGATATCGAAATATCCCTGCTAGGGTCCGCTTCATGCGCGTGACAAAGGCAACGATCCGCCGTGCGTGCGCTATCTGCGAGCGGACGTTGCTGCAAGGGGAGTACACGGTCAGGTTCTCGCCGGACGGGCTCGAGTTCGCCGATGTCTGCTCGCTCTGCCTGGACACCGCTCTCGACTACGGGTGGGCGCGCGAGGGTGGGCCGATCTCGCCGGCGCTGTCGGCCCACGCCCGGAAGAAGCGCCCGCGCTGGGCCCAGCTCCTCGGCGTCGGGAACGGAGACTCGCAGCCGGTCATGACCGAGCCCATCCTCCGTCGCCTCTCCGACTCGGAGGCCGCCTTGGTCGAAGCTGCCGACCTCTTCAACGCGAGCCTGTTCCGTCGTACGGTGGAGGGAGTGGGACGCGCACTCGGCGCGCCGCTCGTCTCCATCGTCCCGCTCTCCGGCGTGAACAGCGAGGTCGTGCTCACGTTTGCGTGGGAGATCACGTGGTACCAGTACCGCGTGCTGCCTGAGGCCGGCCAGCCGATCCGGCTCGCCGACCGCGGCGCCGACATCTCCGAGATCGAGGCCGCGTTCACCGACTGGAACGCTGCACTCGACGAGAGTGGCCGCGTGGTTCCGAACGTCGCGCGCTAAGCGCTCTCGAGCAGCGTCGACAACGCCGCTGCAGCCCCATCAGGATCGAATTCCCACGGGCCGGGGCCGCCTTTGAACGCGATCCGCCCGTCGCTTCCGACGACGTAGATGCGCTCGGGCCAAGCAGCGAACGCCTCGCTCATAACGTCCTCCATCCCGTCGACGAGCACCGGCATCGTGAGTCCGAGGCGCGCGATTCCCGCGCGTGCGGCCGAAAATCGCTCCTCGATCGCCGTGTGCTGCGCGATGAGCACGTCGTCGTCGAGGTTCGACTGCAGCTGCCACTCGTCCATG